>TARA_R110001606_G_scaffold103595_3_pt1 | contig 119478 bp, 113 predicted proteins | sample TARA_R110001606 | Tara Oceans TARA_R110001606 (sample SAMEA4398315) | marine metagenome | biome: Polar Biome; feature: [SRF] surface water layer (ENVO:00010504); material: water (ENVO:00002006), including particulate matter (ENVO:01000060) such as... | depth 5 m | reverse complement strand
AATTGATCCATTTTTAAAGAACCAATTAAATCTGCACATAAAGCAACTACGTTTGGATTTGTTCTTCCTAATTCTGTTAAACCATCACCAAAGCCAGAACGTGTATCTTTTGTTTCTGTGTACGTGTATTTTTTCATTATCGTATTTGTTGTGTTGTAAAAATTTTGTGTAAAAATAAACTTTTATTTTTCTTTTAAGAAACGAAAAGAGAGAATTGAAAAAAGACTTTTTAACAGAAGGAGAAAAAGTTAAAAAAAAATGATTGTTATAGGTGCTGATTTTTGATTTGGTTTTGGTAAAATCAAAAAAAATGCAAAGATTCTGCCTTATGAAGTATTGATAAAATTGTAATTATTACAACTTCATTAATTCTTCATATAATTTATGAACAGGTAAGCCAACAACATTAAAATAACTTCCTTCAATATTTGAAATGGCAATTAAACCAATCCATTCTTGAATTCCGTATCCGCCAGCTTTGTCATAAGGTTTGTAATTATTGATATAATAATTAATTTCTTCATCAGAAATTTCTTTGAAAGTAACAAAAGTAGTATCGTTTATAATTTTTTGGAAAAACTTATTTTTTATACTAATAGATGTAATTACTTCATGCTTTTTTCCTGATAAAGCGCGTAACATTTTAAATGCATCTTGTGCATCTTTTGGTTTTCCTAAAGCCTTATTTTCTAACCAAACAATCGTATCCGAAGTAATTAATAGCTCTTTTTCTGATAATTTTGTAAAGGCTTTTGATTTTAAATCCGCTAAATAATCGGTAATTTCAGTTCCTTTTAATTCATGCGGATAAATTTCATCAACTTCTTTTAATTGAATATCAAAATCAATATTTAAATCTTTGAAAAATTGTTGCCTTCTTGGAGATCCAGAAGCTAAAATTATATGATAATTTTTAAGTTTTTCTTTTAACATCAATAAAAATTATGCGTTAAAATTCTTCTTAATTCTAGATAAATCACGTTTATTATCTCTGTCTTTCATCACTTCTCGCTTATCGTGCGTTTGTTTTCCTTTGGCTAAAGCAATTTCTAATTTAGCAAAACCTTTGTCATTTAAAAACAAACGTAAAGGAACAATTGTGTTTCCTTTTGCTTCCACATCTTTTTTAAGACTTCTTAATTCGCGTTTGTTCATCAATAATCTACGTTCACTTTTTGGATTGTGGTTAAAGTGATGCCCAAACATATATTCTTGAATGTACATATTTACAATAAACAATTCTCCACGATCGTTAAACTCGCAAAAGCTTTCTGTAATTCTAGCCTGACTTAATCTAATAGACTTGATTTCTGTTCCTGTTAACTGAATTCCAGCAACATATTTGTCTAGAATTTCAAATTCGAAACGCGCTTTTTTATTCTGTATATTTATTTTTTTCTGAACAGTCATAGACTGGTTTTAGTTTAAAATATTTTAACAAAGATACATTTTTACTTTGGCCAAAGAAATGTAATTTTGAAATCTATTTTCGACTACATCAAACAAAACACAATGAAATATTTATTTATACTTTTAGTTTCTTTCTTAACTTCAAATATACTTTCACAAGAAGTGCTAACCGCTCAGCAAATTATTGATAAAACAATGATGGCTTCTGGTGCAAATAAAGTTGCTAATTCTGAAATTACATTTAAGTTTAGAGACAAAAAATATAGTGCAGTTAGAAAAAATGGAGAATTTAAATTAGCTAGACTTTTTAAAAATAAATTTTCTGATACAGAACAAGACCAACTTACTAATGACGGATATGCTAAATATGTAAACGGACATGAATTTCCTGTATTAAAAGAAAAGGCAAAAAGCAATGAAAATGCTATAAATTCTGTGCATTATTTTTCCGTATTGCCTTACGGATTAAATGACAGCGCTGTTCATAAAAAATTACTGCCATCAGTTGAAATAAAAGGAAAAGAATATTTTAAAATTGAAGTAACTTTTTCTGAAGATGGAGGAGGAGAGGACTTTGAAGATGTTTTTATTTATTGGATTGGTAAAAAGGATTTTTTAATTGATTATTTAGCATATGCGTATCATACAAATGGAGGTGGAAAACGTTTTAGAGTTTTAAAAGAGCAATGTGTTAAAAACGGAATTCGTTTTGTTGATTATCATAATTACAAGCCATTAAATACAGCAATTTCTTTAATTGATATTGATAAGGCTTTTGAAAATAATCAGCTTGAAAAAATATCGGAAATAGTTTTAGAAGATATTGAGGTTGAAATTTTGGCAACATTAGAAAAATAAGAACACTAATTTAAGGTCATAAAAAAAACACTTTGTTTAGAGTTAAACAAAGTGTTTTTTTATAAATTTAAAAGAGAAATTAATTTTCTACTTTTTCTACTTTACTTGTTTTTCCATCTTTAGTAATGGTTACAATAAATAAGCTTGCATTGTCATTTTCATCAATGTCTTTATATTTTTTTTCTCCTATAATTTTATTTACAAAAGCTGGAGTAGTATTGCTGTGACCAACAACTAAAACTGTTTTTCCTGCCGTGTTTTTTTGAAATATAGAATCGTACATATTTCTTGGATTGTAATTTATAATCGCTAGTTTTTTGCTTTCTGCAGTTGGTTTTGATGTCTGCATTGTTCTGTTGTAACTTGTAGAATACACAGCGTCTAAATTAATTTTTTCAAAATATTTTGCCCATTTTTTAGCTCTTTGTTCACCTTCGGGAGTTAAATTTGGATTTTTATTTGTTGCATCTGTTCTGTCTTTTTCTGCATGTCTAATTAAAAAATAAGTAGTTGTATCGTTGTCTGTAATTTTTTTTTTAGTATTTGAGGTACAGGAGATTAAAACAATAAATACTAATAAAATGTGTTTTTTCATGATAAAAAGATTTTTGCGAATATACTAAAAAAGTAAAAGCGGTATTTTTTTAAAACACCACTTTTACCAACGAACCAAACTTTATTTTTATCTTTTAATTTTCAATAAGTTCAGATTGATTTCTAAAAACTAGTTGATCATCAAAAGCATCTAATAAAATGATACTATCTGTTGTTATTTTTCCTGATAAAATTTCTTTAGAAAGTTGATTTAACACTTCTTTCTGAATAACTCTTTTTACTGGTCTTGCTCCAAATTCTGGCTGATATCCTTTATGTGCTAAATATGTAATTGCTTCATCTGTAGCGTCTAAAGTAATATCTTGTTTGCCAATCATTTTCTTTAAATAATCTATTTGAAGTTTTACAATTTTAAAGATATCCTTTTTAGTTAAAGGTGTAAACATGATTACATCATCTATCCTGTTTAAGAATTCTGGTCTTACAGATTGTTTTAATAATGCTAAAACCTCAATTTTTGCCAATTCTGTAACAGATTCTAACTCTGCTTTTGGATCGCTAAATTTCTCTTGAATTATTTGACTTCCTATATTTGAGGTCATAATAATAATTGTGTTTTTAAAATCTGCAATTCTACCTTTATTATCTGTTAACCTTCCTTCATCTAAAACTTGTAAAAGAATATTAAAAGTATCTGGATGCGCTTTTTCAATTTCATCTAAAAGCACTACAGAATAAGGTCTTCTTCTAACAGCTTCTGTTAATTGGCCACCTTCGTCATAACCAACATATCCTGGAGGCGCACCAATTAATCTACTTACAGAGTGTTTTTCTTGATATTCGCTCATATCAATTCTAGTCATGGCGTTTTCATCATCAAAAAGATATTCTGCTAACGCTTTTGCTAACTCTGTTTTACCAACTCCGGTTGTTCCTAAAAACAAGAAACTTCCAACAGGCTTATTCGGATTTTGCAAACCAGCTCTAGAGCGTCTAACGGCATCAGCAACGGCAATAATTGCTTCTTCTTGACCAACTACTCTTTTATGCAATTGAGTTTCTAATCGTAGTAATTTTTCGCGATCTGATTGAATCATTTTTGTAACCGGAATTCCAGTCCATTTTGCAACAACTTCAGCAATATCTTCGTACGTTACTTCTTCTTTTATTAAAGATTTTTCAGACTGATTTTCGTGCAAAACTTTTTGAAAACCTTCTAAATCTTCTTGCGCTTTTTTGATTTTTCCGTATCTAATTTCTGCAACTTTACCATAATCTCCATCACGTTCTGCTTTTTCGGCTTCAATTTTAAAATCTTCAATGCTTGCTTTTGCATTCTGAATATTATCTACAATCTCTTTTTCAGATTTCCATTTCGCATTCATTTCGTTACGTTCTTCTTTTAAATTTGCTAAATCAGAACGTAAATATTTTAATTTAGTCTCGTCTTTTTCACGTTTAATGGCTTCAATTTCAATCTCTAATTGCATCACTTTTCTATCTAAAACATCTAATTCTTCTGGTTTAGAGTTGATTTCCATACGCAGTTTTGCCATGGCTTCATCCATTAAATCGATTGCTTTATCTGGTAAAAAACGATTGGTAATATAACGTTGAGAAAGTTCTACAGCTCCAATAATTGCTTCATCTTTGATGCGCACTTTGTGGTGTGTTTCATATTTTTCTTTAATTCCTCTTAAAATAGAAATCGCACTTTCTGTGTCTGGTTCGTTTACAATCACTTTTTGAAAACGTCTTTCTAAAGCTTTGTCTTTTTCAAAATATTTTTGATATTCATCCAACGTAGTTGCACCAATTGCACGCAATTCTCCACGAGCTAAAGCTGGTTTTAAAATATTTGCAGCATCCATTGCACCTTGTCCACCTCCAGCACCAACTAACGTGTGAATTTCATCAATAAAAAGCACAATATCACCATCAGAATTTGTTACTTCTTTTATAACTGCTTTTAGTCGTTCTTCAAATTCACCTTTATATTTTGCGCCAGCAATTAACGCACCCATATCCAAAGAAAAAATTAATTTATTCTTTAGGTTTTCTGGTACGTCACCATCTACAATTCTGTGCGCTAAACCTTCTGCAATAGCAGTTTTACCTGTTCCTGGCTCACCAACTAAAATTGGATTATTTTTTGTTCTTCTTGATAAAATTTGTAATAATCTTCTAATTTCTTCATCTCTACCAATTACAGGATCTAGTTTACCTTCTTCTGCTAATTGATTTAAATTTTTTGCATATTTATTTAAAGAATTATAGGTTTCTTCTTGACTTTGAGAAGTAACATTTTCACCTTGTCTTAATTCGTCAATTGCTGCTTTTAAATGTTTTTCTGTAACACCTTGGTCTTTTAATACGTGAGCAATGTTACTTTTCGATTTAAAAATTGCTAAGATTAAATGTTCAATAGAAACATAATCATCTTTCATGTTTTTAGCAATAATAGCTGCTTCATTTAAAGATTTTGACGCTTCTCTTGATAGCATTAATTCTGCCCCAGAAACCTTAGGGAAACTCTCTAATTGTTTGTCTAATATTTGATTAAGGACAAGTAAATTGATGTTTAATTTTTTTAATAAAAAAGGCAATACGTTTTCATCAACTTGTGTTAAAGCCTTAAATATATGTTCATTTTCTATTTGATTGTGACCAAAACCTTGCGCAATCTGTTGCGCCATTTGGATGGTCTCTTGCGATTTTGTTGTATAGTTATTAAAGTTCATTTTTCTATTTTTTAAAAGTATATTGCAATTTCAGTACCATCAACAAAAACAATATAAAAAGAGTCAGATTGTCTGTTAAAACCTTGTTTTTACTGACGTTATGGCTGATGTAATTTTACTATATTTGCATCTAAATAGAAAAAAAAACATAGAATGGGTATATTTAATAAGATGTTTGGAGCTAAAGACGGTGACGGTTTAAAACCAGAAAAAAAGTCATACTTAAATTGGATTTCTTTAAATTCTTTAGAACAGCTAGATGAAATTAAAGAACAATCTAAAACAGCATCCATTTTAATTTTTAAACATTCAACTCGTTGCGGAATTAGTAGCATGGTCATTAAACGATTTGAAAATTTATTTACAGAAGAACATCAGCATTTAAAAGTGTATTATCTAGATTTATTAACGTATAGAAATATATCCGATGAAGTTGGTTATGCTTTTCAAATAATGCACCAATCCCCACAATTATTGGTCATAAAGAATGGAGTAGCTGTCTTTGATGCTTCTCATTATGATATAACTACCATCAATTTAACAAGATTTATTTAGTATAGTTGTGATAAACCTATTATAAATCTTATTTTTGTAATTAAATTTATATTCCTTTGGAAGAAACTAGCACCGCAAAAAAAATTATAGGTAAAGAATTATACGGCTATCAAAAAGATGCCCTTGAAGAAATTTTTAAACGATTTAAAGACGCGCCACAAGATTATCATCTTTTATATCAATTGCCTACAGGAGGTGGGAAAACCGTTATTTTCTCTGAAATTGTTAGACGTTATATAGAAATTTATAAGAAGAAAGTTTTGGTACTAACTCACAGAATTGAGTTAAGTAAACAAACTTCTAAGATGTTGAATGAGTTTGGCGTAAAAAACAAAATTATAAATTCAACGGCTGTTTTAGACGATCAAGATAATTTTAATTGTTTTGTAGCAATGGTTGAAACCTTGAAAAATAGGTTAAATGACGAAAAAGTAGATATTTCTGATATCGGTTTAGTAATTGTAGATGAGGCACATTACAACTCATTTACAAAAATATTTAAGTTTTTTGATGATTCATTTATACTTGGTGTTACAGCAACTCCTTTGAGTTCTAATACTAAATTACCCATGTATGAGAATTATCAAGAATTATTTGTTGGTGAATCTATTCAGCATTTAATAGAAAACGAATATTTGGCAAGTGCCAATATGTACTCTTATAATGTTGGCTTAACATCATTAGAAGTTGGTGCAAATGGAGATTATACTGTAAAATCTTCAGAAGATTTATATACAAATACAGATATGCTATCTAAACTTGTTTCGGCGTACGAAGAAACAGCAAAAGGTAAAAAAACATTAATATTTAATAATGGTATTAATACATCTATTCAGGTGTATCATGCATTTAAAAGAGCAGGTTACCCAATTGCACATTTAGATAATACAAATACAAAGAAAGAAAGAGAATTTATTTTAAAATGGTTTCATAAAACACCAAACGCAATACTTACTTCTGTAAGTATTTTAACAACTGGTTTTGATGAGCCTAGTATTGAGGCTATTATTCTAAATAGAGCAACAAAATCATTAACATTATACTACCAAATGATTGGTCGTGGATCTCGTATTTACGGAGCAAACAACACTTTTGAAGTGGTAGATTTAGGTAATAATTTTCATAGATTTGGAGCTTGGGGAGCAGATTTAGACTGGCAAAAAATGTTTAGATCTCCAGACTATTATTTAGATGCAATTCTTTCTGATGAAGATATAGAAAGTACTTTTAGATACGAATTACCCGCCGAAGTTAAAAAAGAGTTTGCCAAATCTAAAGACACTTATTTTGATATGAAAAAAGTGTATATTGATACAATTAAAGCTGGCGAATCATCAAAAAGAGTTTTAGAAAAATCTATAGAACATCATGCCGTAATGTGTATAGAAAATAGTGATGATGTTTTTGATGCTTTAATTTTAGCTAAAATGCTAGGAGAAGAGATCGATGATAGAATTAATAGATACGCAAAATGTATATCTAAAAGTACACATAATTTTGTAACTTGGCTAAAAGATGATTATAGAAAGAAATTAAATGCTTTCTTAAGATCTAATTTTGATGAAATATTTGAAGAAATACACGGATATCCACCAGAAGACTAATATTTATAGGCAAAATTGAAAGTTAAAAAAAAAATTACTTTTTTTAAATTTTGTTTTTTATATTAAAAAATAATTTATATTTATGCACTTTGTAATGAGCAAAATCATAAGTTTTTCTTATTTCGGCAGTAACTTTCTTTTGGAGAAAAGTAGTTACGAAACATTTTGGAAATGTAACGGAAAAATTGAGCTATCTCCACTTTCTTTTTTAACCCAATTGCAGCTATATTCTAAGTTGCATGTTGTTTACTTACAAATTTTACAGTGATAATACGTATACTAAAAATATAGTTTCTTCACTAAAACTAGTTTTATTGGTTTTAGTTTAGACAGTCTTATCATTAATCATATAAAAAAATAAAGTGAATACTAAATACGCAGATTTAATAGAGCAAACTTTCTACTTTCCACAAGAAGAATTTAAAACAGAGAATAATAAATTATTTTGGCATGGTATCAATTTAATGGAATTAACAGCCGAATATGGTGCTCCATTAAAATTTACATATTTGCCTAAAATATCAGAAAATATTAACAAGGCAAAAGGTTGGTTTCAAAAAAGCATGAAAAAGCATGACTATAAAGGGAAATACTTTTATAGCTATTGTACTAAAAGTTCTCATTTTAAGCATATTTTAAATGAAGCTTTAAAAAATGATATTCATATAGAAACATCCTCTGCTTTTGATATAGATATTGTAAATAATCTAAAAAAAGAAGGTAAAATTAAAGATAGTACCTATGTAATTTGTAACGGATTTAAACGAGATCAATACGTTAAAAACATTGGAGCTTTAATTAATTCTGGTCATAAAAATTGCATCCCAATTATAGATAATTACGAAGAAATTGACCTAATTCAAGAAGAAACAAAGAAAAAATTTAAAATTGGTATTAGAATTGCTTCTGAAGAAGAACCTAAATTTGAGTTTTATACTTCTAGATTAGGTATTGGGTATAAAAATATAGTTTCTTTTTATGAGCGTGAAGTTGCTGATAACAAGAAGGTTGAGTTAAAAATGTTGCACTTTTTCATTAATACAGGTATAAAAGACAATGCCTATTATTGGAATGAATTAATGAAATGTTTAAATGTATATATTAATCTTAAAAAGGTATGTCCTACATTAGATAGCTTAAATATTGGAGGTGGTTTTCCAATCAAAAACTCTTTAGCTTTTGATTTTGATTACGCGTATATGGTTGATGAAATCATCAATCAAATAAAACAAGCTTGTGATAATGCAGAAGTAGATGTGCCTCATATTTTTACCGAATTTGGTAGTTTTACAGTTGGTGAATCTGGAGCAGCAATTTATGAAGTTTTATATCAGAAAAAACAAAATGATAGAGAACGCTGGAACATGATAAACTCTTCTTTTATAACAACTTTACCAGATTCTTGGGCAATTAACAAACGTTTTGTAATGTTGCCAATCAATAAATGGAATATGAGATATGAACGTGTTTTATTAGGAGGTTTAACATGTGATAGTGATGATTATTATAATTCAGAACAACATATAAATGGTATTTATTTACCCGTTTATGAGAAAGATAAACCACTATTTATAGGCTTTTTTAACACAGGAGCTTATCAAGAATCTATAGGTGGTTTTGGAGGTTTACAGCATTGCTTAATTCCGCATCCAAAACACTTAATCATAGATAGAGATGAAGATGGAAATTTAGTAACAAAAATATTTAAGGAACAACAAAAAAGTAGTGAACTGTTGTCTATTCTTGGTTATTAAAAAATTAAAAAATAAAATTGAATTTTTAAAAAATTAAAAAAAAGTAGTACTTTTAAGACTCAAATTATAAAATGAATACAACTAAAAATTACGCAGGAATTTCACAGGAGTATGGAAACCTAGCAACATCAAAAATTGTAATAATTCCTGTTCCTTATGACGGAACAAGTACTTGGCAAAAAGGTGCGGATAAAGGTCCTCAAGCATTTTTAGACGCCTCAGAAAACATGGAGTTATATGATATAGAAACTGATTCTGAAGTATATAAAGAAGGTGTTTTTCTAGCAGAAACTGTTACAGAAAATTCTTCTCCTGAAGCAATGGTTGATGCTGTTCATAAAATAACTAAAAAGTACATAAACAAAAATAAATTTGTGGCTCTTTTTGGAGGTGAACACTCAATTTCTATTGGTACAGTTAGAGCGTTTAATGAGTGTTTTAACAATTTAACAGTATTACAAATTGATGCGCATGCAGATTTAAGAAAAGAGTATTTAGGGTCTAAATACAATCACGCTTGTTCTATGTATGAAGCAAACCAAAATACTAATTTAGTTCAAGTTGGTATTAGAAGTATGGATGTTTCAGAAAAAAGAGTAATGAATACTGATAAAGTATTTTTTGCTCATGACATGGCTGTAAATGAAGATTGGATGGATGATGTGATAGATCAATTAACAAGTAATGTATTTATTACTTTTGATTTAGATGCCATGGATCCTTCATTATTACCTTCTACAGGAACTCCAGAACCAGGTGGATTATTTTATTATGAAACCTTAGAGTTTTTAAAACGTGTTTTTGCAGAAAAAAATGTTGTAGGTTTTGATATGGTTGAATTATGCCCTAATAAAGACGATAAATCTTCAGATTTTATTGCAGCTAAACTTTTTTATAAAATGTTAAGCTATAAGTTTGCATCTAATGATGATACTTATGATAAGGGTGATGAAGATGATGATAGTAATAATGCTTTTGGTAAATTATCAAAATTTAAAAATGACGAGGATGACTACTAATCAAAAACCAATTACCAATTTTATTGAAAAATATTTTCTTCATTTTAACGCAGCGGCTTTAGTAGATGCAGCAAAAGGATACGAAGATCAACTAAATAAGGGTTCTAAAATGTTAGTTTCTTTGGCGGGTGCTATGAGTACAGCAGAGCTAGGGAAAATTTTTGCAGAATTTATTCGTAAAGATAAAGTACAAATTATTTCTTGTACAGGTGCAAATTTAGAAGAAGATGTAATGAATTTGGTTGCACATTCTCATTATAAAAGAGTACCAAATTATAGAGATTTAACGCCACAAGATGAGTGGGATTTATTAGAAAAAGGTTTAAATAGAGTTACTGATACTTGTATTCCTGAAGAAGAAGCGTTTAGAAGAATTCAAGAACATATTGTAAAAATATGGAAAGATGCAGAAGCAAAAGGTGAACGCTATTTACCGCATGAATATATGTATAAATTATTATTGTCTGGAGTTTTAGAACAATATTATGAAATAGATATAAAAGATTCTTGGATGTATGCTGCCGCAGAAAGAAACCTACCTATTATCTGTCCAGGTTGGGAAGATTCTACAATGGGTAATATTTTTGCATCTTATGTAATGAAAGGAGAGTTAAAAGCTTCTACAATGAAATCTGGAATAGAATACATGACTTTCTTAGCAGATTGGTATACAGCTAATTCTAAAGACGGAATTGGTTTCTTTCAAATAGGAGGAGGGATTGCAGGAGATTTCCCTATTTGTGTTGTGCCAATGTTATACCAAGATATGGAAAGAACAGATACTCCTTTTTGGAGTTATTTCTGTCAGATTTCTGATTCTACTACAAGTTATGGTTCTTATTCTGGTGCAGTACCAAATGAGAAAATTACTTGGGGTAAATTAGATATTGATACACCAAAATTTATTATAGAAAGTGATGCAACAATTGTTGCACCTCTTATATTTGCTTATTTATTAGAAATGTAATTATTATGAAAAGAGTTATTGTTGAATACGCTAAATTAACAACAGATATTTTAGACATGTTAATTGATAAATATCCTGACGGATATGACTATGGTGATGTCATTTCCTTTAAAAATGCTAAAGGAGAAACAGTAAAAGCTATAGAAGTTAGAACTGATGATACTATTTATTTAGTTAAGATTAGTGATCGTTTAGAGCAAACTATGGAAGATTATGCAGAAGATGAAGATTCTTTTGATGATATTAATGATGATCTTGATCTAGATGATTTAGAAGATGATGATGATAAATAGATTATAAAAAATAAAAAAAGCTCCGAATTTTCGGAGCTTTTTTATGAAATATATTTAGAAATTTTATTTTTTCTTTAATTCAAAAAGATCTTTTCTTCTGTCCGTTAAGTTTCTAACGCTACCAAATTTATTTAAATCTTTTAACATATCTAAATCAACATCAGCTATTAAAATCATTTCTGTATTTGTAGTAGCTTCAGCTTTAATTCCGTTTGCAGGAAAAGAGAAATCACAAGGAGTAAATACCATCGATTGTGAATATTGAATATCCATATTATTTACTTTTGGTAAATTACCAACACTACCTGCAATGGCAACATAACATTCGTTTTCAATAGCTCTTGCTTGTGCGCAATGGCGAACTCTAGAATACCCGGTTTGAGTATCCGTTAAAAACGGTACAAATAAAATATCCATTCCTTCATCAGCCAATAATCTACTTAATTCTGGAAACTCAGAATCATAACAAATTAAAACTCCAATTTTACCACAATCTGTATCAAAAGTTCTTAATTCATTACCACCTTGCATTCCCCAAATTTTAGCTTCATCTGGTGTAACATGTAACTTTTCATAACGTTCTTTTGTTCCGTCTCTTTTACATATATAGCCCACGTTATATAACAATTCATCTTTAATTTCTGGCATACTACCAGTAATAATATTTATGTTATAACTAATTGCTAATTCAGAAAATTTTTGAACAATTTTTGGGGTGTATTTTGCTAATTCTCTAATTGCCTTCGATTCTGGAAGATGATTATAATCTGCCATTAAGGGCGCATTAAAAAACTCTGGAAATAAGGCAAAGTCTGCACGATAAGCAGAAACAGAATCCACAAAAAATTCTGCTTGCTCCATTAATTCATCTAAATCTTTGTACAAACGCATTTGCCATTGAATTAAACCTAAACGAACTACAGTTTTTTTAGTAGCGGCTTTCTTCGATTTTTTTTGATAATAAATATTATCCCATTCTAACAAAACTGCAAATTCTCCTGAATTTCCATCACCTTCTAAATAACCATTTAATATTTTAGATGGATGAAAATCATTTGAAATCTGAAAGTTTAAAACAGGGTCATGAATTTCTTTACGTTTTACTTTTTCTATATATTGTGTAGGCGATAAAGTAGCAGCATGTTTGTGATAATTTGGTATTCTACCTCCAAAAGCGATACCTCTTAAATTTAGTTTTTCTGCTAATTCTTTTCTGTAATCATACAATCTTCTACCAAGTCGTAATCCTCTGTATTCTTTTTTGATAAATACATCAATACCGTATAAAATATCTCCATCTACATCGTGTGTGTTAAAAGTAAATTTACCTGTTATATCTTCGTATGTATGTTCGTCATCAAATTTATCATAATCTAAAATTATAGAAAGTGCGCAACCTGCTAAATCCCCATTAATTTTTATAACTACTTGTCCTTCTGGAAATTTATCGATTAATGATTTAATTTGATTTTCTCTCCAATAAGAATCTGGCATACTTGCATACACCTGTATCATTGCTTCTTTTAACTGATGATAATCTTCTAAAGTTAAATAATGAAGCTCTATGTTTTCTATGTTTTTTATCATTTTTACCTTTTAATTGGTTTGCAAAAGTAACCAATAATTAACTGCAAAATTATATAAAAAAACCTTACATAGAAATGCAAGGTTTTAAAATATAAGAAAATGTTTTTTATTATTTAGCGGGTAAAATTGTACCAAGACATTCGCCAAAGCCAATTCTTACTTTGCTATTTTTACAATATGCTCTCATAATAACAGTATCATTGTCGTTTATAAATTTGCGAGTAGAACCGTCTTTTAATTTTATAGGGTTTTCTCCTTTCCAAGTTAATTCTAACATAGAACCATAACTATCTTTTGTAGGGCCAGATATTGTACCAGAACCCATTAAATCTCCAGATTCTACAGGACAACCATTTACAGTATGATGTGCTAATTGTTGCGCCATTGTCCAATACATGTATTTAAAATTAGATTTAGCAACCACAGTTTCTACACCGTTTTCTGGTTTAATTCCAACTTGTAAATGAATATCATAACTACCTTTCTTTTTTTGTTTTAAATAAGGTAAAGGCTCGTGTACTTGTTTAGGACCTTCTACTCTAAAAGGCTCTAAAGCATCTAAAGTAACAATCCAAGGAGATATTGTTGAGGCAAAATTTTTCCCTAAGAAAGGGCCTAAAGGAACATATTCCCAAGCTTGAATATCTCTTGCAGACCAATCATTAAGTTGTACCAAGCCAAAAATATATTCATCTGTTTCTTCTATAGGTATTCTTTCTCCTAAAACATTTGCATCGGTAGTAATAAATGCCATTTCTAATTCGAAATCTAATAATTTAGTTGGTCCAAATTCTGGAGTAGTATTTCCTTCTAAGGGTTTTGTTTGTCCGTAAGGTCTTCTTATTTTCGTTCCAGAAGGAACAATAGAAGAACTTCTTCCGTGATAACCAACGGGTAAATGCAACCAATTTGGTAATAAAGCATTTTCTGGATCTCTAAATAATGAACCTACATTTGTAGCGTGTTCTTTACTTGCATAAAAGTCTGTGTAATCACCTACAGCAACAGGTAATAACATTTCTACTTCATCCATTCTAAAGATAATTTTTTCTTTATGAACAGCATTGTCACGTAATTTACCATTTTTTACATCAAAAATTTCTGCAATTCTGTTTCTTACTAATCTCCATGTTTTACGCCCATCCGCAATAAAATCATTTAAATTGTCTTGTAAAAAAATATCATCAGTTAAGGGAATTCCTTCAAAATAGCCTAATTGATGAAAAGCTCCTAAATCTATAGCAAAATCTCCTATTCTACTACCAATAGTAATAATATCGTCTCTAGTTATAAAAACACCAAAAGGAATATTTTGAATTGGAAAATCTGAATCTTCCTTTACTTTTAGCCAAGATTTTCTATTAGGATTATTTGCTGTTATAATCATCGTTATGAATTTTTTAATTTCCTCAAACCTACATAAATTTTTATCATTTTAAAACAAAATAAACATGAAAAATATATTTTTAACAAGACTTTATTTTAAAATACATAATAATGTATAAAACGAAACAAAAAAGTAACTAAACTTGTTCTATGAAGAATTGTTTTTTGTTACTTTTGGTAATTCCATTAAAATCATAAAAATGCATTTAGATAATCAAATTTTTGACCTTATTGAAGAGGAAAAAGAAAGACAATTAAACGGATTAGAGTTAATAGCTTCAGAAAATTTTGTAAGCGATCAAGTAATGAGAGCTCAAGGTTCTATTTTAACCAATAAATACGCTGAAGGATATCCAGGAAAAAGATATTATGGAGGTTGCGAAATTGTAGATATTATAGAGCAAATTGCAATTGATAGAGCAAAAGAATTGTTTGGTGCAGAGTATGTAAATGTTCAGCCGCATTCTGGTTCTCAAGCAAACACAGCTGTTTTTGCTGCTTGTTTAAAACCAGGAGATACTATTTTAGGGTTCGATTTGTCTCATGGTGGTCATTTAACACACGGTTCTCCTGTAAATTTTTCGGGAAAATTATACAATCCAGTTTTTTATGGTGTAGATAAAGAAACTGGTAGAATAGATTATAATCATTTAGAGCAACAAGCTAAAGAACATAAACCAAAATTAATTATCGCTGGTGCATCTGCATATTCTAGAGATATGGATTTTGCAAAATTTAGAGAAATTGCAGATTCTGTAGGTGCTATTTTAATGGCAGATATTTCTCATCCCGCAGGTTTAATTGCTAAGGGAATTTTAAATGATCCATTACCTCATTGTCATATTGTTACCACTACAACTCATAAAACGTTACGTGGGCCAAGAGGAGGAATGATCATGATTGGTAAAGATTTTGAGAATCCTTTTGGAGAAAATTTAAAAAACGGAACTCCTAAAATGATGTCTACTTTATTAAATTCTGCTGTTTTTCCTGGAAATCAAGGAGGACCTTTAGAGCACGTTATAGCTGCTAAAGCGATTGCTTTTGGTGAAGCTTTAACAGATGAGTTTTTAGAATATCAAATTCAAGTGAAAGAAAATGCCGCTGCAATGGCAAAAGAATTTGTAGCAAAAGGATATCATATTATTTCTGGAGGAACGGATAATCACTGTATGTTAATTGATTTACGTAATAAAAATATTTCTGGAAAAGATGCTGAAATTGCTTTAGGAAAAGCTGATATTACTGTAAATAAAAACATGGTTCCTTTTGATGATAAATCTCCATTTATAACTTCTGGAATCCGTATTGGAACTGCTGCTATTACAACTCGTGGCCTAAAAGTAGAAGACATGGCTACTATTGTTAATTTTATTGATGAAGCAATTATAAATGCTGCAAATGAAATTGCATTAGAAAATATAGGTGAAAGAGTTGCAGAAATGATGAGTGCTCGTAGATTATTTGTGATGTAAAATATAAGGCGTTAGTACCTTAAAAGAAATAGTTTTAAACCAGTGAATTTATGTTCACTGGTTTTTTTTGTTTGATGAATCTCTAATAATTAATTCGGCATTTAAAATTATTTTATTCAGAGATTGTTTAAAATCGTTATTTTTTGCGTGCATTAAAAATGCTTCAGCCGCTTTTTTACCTATTAAATCACTATGCTGATCAATACTACTAATACTAGGAGAAAGCATAGATGTAAAAGGTTCGTTTCCAAAACCAACCAAAGCAATTTCTTGCGGTATTTTTATGTTATTTTCTAACAAAACTTGTTGCGCACCTAGGGCAGCATAATCGCCGGCTACATAAACAGCATCTGGTTTGTTTTTAAGATTTAAAAGTTGTTGCATCTTAGCTCTACCATCTTCAATAGTTAGGTTGCTTTCTATTAATAGTTCTTCATCAAGAGGTAAATTAAATTTCTTTAATGCATCTACATAACCTTTTATTCTATTGTTAAAAATTCTTGTACGTTTATAACCACCAATATGCGCAATTCTTTTACATCCTTGATTTACCAAGTGTTCTACAATTAAATGGCTACTATTGTAATCATCAATTCCAATATAATCAACATTTAAATCATTTTCACCTCTATCAAACAAAATCAAAGGAATTCCTTTTTGTTTTATTTTTTCATAATATTCTAAATCAGTCGTTTCATTTGCCATAGAAGCTATAATTCCATCAACTTGTGTAAACAATAAAGTATTAATACTGTCGCATTCTTTCTTAAAAGATTCATTAGATTGAGTAATAATAATATTATAACCTTCTTTATTTAAAACTTGTTCAATATTTTCTATTACAGATGAAAAAAAGTTACTGTTTGTTTTAGGAATAATCACACCTACTAAATTGCTTTTACCACTGCGTAAAGCACTAGCCAAATGATTTGGCTGATAATTTAAGTTTATAGCAACTTGTCTTACCGCCTTTTTAGTTTTTTCGCTTATTCTAGAATCGTTATGTAACGCTTTAGAAACAGCTGCAGATGAAATGTTTAAAACATTTGCAATATCTTTTATGGTAGATTTTTTTTTGATAATAAATTTTTTATATATTTGTTTAATCGTTTAAGCAAATATATGCGGTATTTAATAAATATCATAATTATCAGATAAATAATTCTTCTAAGACTTATTTTTTGTAAATCTGCTTAAACGTTTAACCAGTTTAACTATTAAATTAAAATAAAATGAGTAGAGTAGTAACATTTGGAGAAATCATGTTAAGATTAGCTCCTGAAGGATTTTTAAGATTTTCACAAGCAAACAGTTTTGATGTTGTTTATGGTGGTGGAGAATCTAACGTAGCTGTATCATTAGCAAATTATGGTATTTCAACAGATTTCGTAACTCGTTTACCAAAAAATGACATTGGTGAGTGTGCAATGATGGAAATGCGTAAAAGAGGAGTTAATGTAGACAAAATTGTTTGGGGTGGTGAGCGTTTAGGGATCTATTTCTTAGAAACAGGAGCAGTATCTAGAGGTTCTAAAGTGGTTTATGATAGAGCACATTCTTCAATGTCTACAATCCAATCTGGAATGATTGATTGGGATGAAGTTTTTAAAGGTGTTGAATGGTTTCATTGGACAGGAATTACACCAGCAATTTCTCAAAGTTCTGCAGATGTTTGTTTAGAAGCTGTAAAAGCTGCTAGTAGATTAGGGGTTACCATTTCTACAGATTTAAATTATAGAGCTAAACTTTGGAAATATGGTGGAGATCGTGAAGCTATTATGACAGAATTAACTTCTTACTGTGATGTTATTTTAGGAAATGAAGAAGATGCTGAAATGCATTTTGGTATTAAGCCAGATGGAGCAGCAGTTCAAACTCATGGTCATGATGTTAAAGCAGAAGCATTTTTAAATGTTTGTCAGCAAATGATGGCTAAATTTCCAAGAGCTAAAAAAGTAATTACTACTTTAAGAGGATCTATTTCTGCATCTCACAATACATGGGCTGGAGTTTTATATGATGGAACAAAAATGTTAGAAACGCGTCAATACCAAATTACAGATATCGTAGATAGAGTAGGTGGTGGAGATTCTTTTATGGGAGGTTTGATTTACGGATTATTAACATACCCAGATAATGATCAAAATGCGTTAGATTTTGCTGTTGCAGCATCTTGTTTAAAACATACTATTAAAGGTGATGCTAACTTAGCAACTGTTGAGGAAGTTAACAAGTTAATGGGTGGTGATGCATCTGGTAGAGTTGCTAGATAATATAACTTTTTTAAAGTTAAATATAAATAACCTACAAGATCATGTGTAGAGAGCTTTCTTCACAGATGTTGTAGGTTTTACAAAGTCTAATTAACCTTATCAAAACTTTAAAAGCCTAAATAGTTTATGAAAAAATCTATTGCAATAATGTGTGGTGGTGGTCCAGCTCCAGGTATTAATACAGTAATAAGTACTTTAGCCAAAACTTTCTTAAAAGATGGTTATGATGTTATTGGTGTACATCATGGTTATAAAGGGTTGCTTTCAGATGATCCATCTATAGTGTTTTTTGATTTTCATCGTGCAGATCGTATTTTTAGCCTTGGTGGCTCTACTTTAATTATGAGTAGGTTTAAACCAAAAGATAGTGATTTTAAAGCCGATTTTTTTAAAAAACATAATGTAAAATTATTGGTAACTATTGGTGGAGACGATACTGCTTCTACTGCAAATAGATTAACTAAATATGTAAACAGTCAGAATTTAGATGTGAAGCATGTTCATGTTCCTAAAACGATTGATAACGATTTACCATTACCAGATAGAAACCCAACTTTTGGTTTTCATACAGCAAAGGATGAAGGAGTTCGAATTGGTAACACAGTTTATGAGGATGCAAGAACTAGTGAAAACTGGTTTGTTGTTGCAGCTATGGGGCGTTCTGCAGGGCATTTAGCTTTTGGAATTGCATCTGCTTGTCATTATCAAATGATGATTATTCCAGAAATGTTTGATAAAACAAACATTACTTTCGAAAAAATCATTAATATGATTGTTTCTTCAATCATTAAATGTAAAATTCAAGGTATAGAATACGGAGTAGCTTTGGTTAGTGAAGGTGTTTTTCACTTCATGGAAGAAGAAGAAATCATTAACTCTGGCATAAATTTTACCTATGATGATCATGGACATCCTGAATTAGGAAATGTTAGTAAATCTCATATATTTAATTATTTATTGCAACTTAAATTAAAAGAACTTGGTTTAGATATTAAATCTAGACCCGTAGAATTGGGGTATGAATTAAGATGTTGTAAACCAATTGCATTCGATTTAACATTATGTACTTTATTAGGCATTGGTGTAAAAAAATTATTTGACCAAGGGATTTCTGGTTGTATTGTAAGTGCAAATTCTCGTGGAGATATTATGCCATTATATTTAAAAGATTTTGAAGATAATGAAGGTAAAATTCCGCCAAGATTAGTAGATATTAATTCAGATATGGCACAGTTATTCATCAACAACCTTTTTTATATCAAAGAAAAGGATTATGAAGATGCAAAAAAATACTTACCAAACCCTGAAGCATACGATTTCAAAAAAATATTAAACTGGGATTAAACGATTATATTAAATCGATTGTTTTATCTTTCAGTGAAACAAATACACAATTTAACAATTAAACATTTTTAAAATGGCACAATTTTCAAGAATAGAAGTAGCACAAGCAATGAAAGATACAGGAATGATTCCTTTATTTTTTAGTAACGATTTAGAATTAAGTAAAAATGTATTAAAAGCATGTTATGATGGTGGAGCTCGTTTAATGGAGTTTACAGCACGTGGAGATTTCGCTCATGAGGTTTTTGGCGAATTAACTAAATATGCAATTAAAGAATTACCAGGAATGATCATGGGTGTTGGTTCTGTTACAGACGGAGCAGCAGCTTCATTATATATGGCATTAGGTGCAAACTTTATTGTAACTCCTGTTTTAAGAGAAGATATTGCAATTGCTTGTAATCGTAAAAAAGTATTATGGTCTCCTGGTTGTGGTACTCTTACAGAAATAGCAAGAGCAGAAGAATTAGGATGCGAAATAGTAAAATTATTCCCTGGTGATATTTATGGTCCTCAATTTGTAAAAGGAATTAAAGGCCCACAACCTTGGACAAGTGTTATGCCAACTGGTGGAGTTTCTCCAACGGTAGAAAACTTAAAAGGATGGTTTGATGCTGGTGTAACTTGTGTTGGTATGGGGTCTCAATTAATTTCAAAAGAAATTATAGCGAACAAAGATTATGCAAAATTAGAGCAAGACGTAAAAGCTGCTTTAGCAATTGTAAAATCTGTTAGAAAATAGTTATAAGTTTACTATTCAAAACAAAAAAAACTCGGAGTTAATTTAACTTCGAGTTTTTTATTTAATTTTTTTTTATGAAACAAAATAAGGCAATTTTTTATATGATATTTAGTGTTCTAGCATTTTCGCTGATGAATACTGTGGTAAAATATCTAAATGTATTTAATGTATATCAAATCGTTTTTTTTAGATCTATTGGTACTTTAGCTTTTACAATTCCTTTAATCTTAAAGTATAAAATTCCAATTTTAGGAACTCATAAGAAATTATTGGCTCTTAGAGGAATTGCTGGTGTAATTTCTTTAACGTGTTTTTTTCAGTCTTTAAATTACATTGCTATTGGTACAGCAGTTTCATTAAGATATACTTCACCCATTTTTGCCGCTATTTTTGCGTTAATTTTTTTGAAAGAAAAAATTAAATTGATTCAATGGTTGCTTTTTATTGTTGCGTTTGCGGGCGTTTTAATTATTAAAGGTTTTGGAGTGGAAGTAAATTCAATCGGACTTTTATTTGCTTTTTGCTCTGCGATTTCTTTGGGTTTTATTTTTATAATTATCCGTAAAATTGGTGATAAAGAAAATCCGTTGGTTATTATCAATTATTTTATGGTAATGGCTTTTGTTTTTGGAGGATTAATGTCAATCAATAATTGGCGAAATCCTAACGTAAATGAGTGGTTTCTATTGCTTAGTTTAGGTGTTTTTGGTTACGTTGGTCAATTATATATGACCAAAGCTTTTCAGTTACATGAAACAAATGTAATTGCACCTTTAAAGTATTTAGAGGTAATTTTTATGATTATAATAGGAGCAACTTGGTTTAACGAAATTTATAATCTTTGGACTTTACTCGGCATCTTTTTAATCTTAATTGGCTTAGTTTATAATATTTACTTAAAAAGACAAAAAGATAAGGCAGCTTAAAAAGTTAGGTTTAAAAGAGGTTGCACGCAAGTTGAAAAACTCACTCAAATTGAAAAAAAAGATAACATTTGGTGTTTTCTCATTTATAATCGGAATTGTAATCGCATACTATTCTGAATCTTTTTTTCGTGAAATAATTCAAGATATTTATAAATGGTCAACATCTAATAAAATTAAATTCGTAGGAAAGAATTTTTATATTTTTTCAAACAAACTTTATTTTATCACTTTCGGAATTGGATTGCTGATTTTGACGCTTGAAAATCTCAATCAAGAACATATTCAAATGTTGAAAAACGGAATTTTAAGCATTTTAATTTTTGTAATAATATTAATCGGAATTTCAGCAGTTGACGCAAACATGAAAATTCTAGAATGTACTGCTTGTAATGATGGAATTAGAAAATTAAATTGGAATGAAATAAATTACGGAATGATTCTAGGAATAAGTGTAATCATTTCAATTATTCCGAATTTAATAAGAATCATAAAGCGAACTAAAAAGCCTGTATTCAACACACACAACAAATAAATCTTTACGAATCAACTAAGTAAATTTAAATAGATTCATTTATTACTCATAAGTACAAGTTTCACCACTATACTTATGAGTATAATATTAATATCCTTTAGAAAAAAAGAATAAAACTAGTTAGAAATCATACTTTTTTCCTTTTCTAAAGTAACGCCTTCTGCAACAATACCTTTAATTCTAATAACTTTGGTTGCTTCTGTTGCATTCGAGAAAATAGTAATAGACTTAGAAAAACCACCAACTCTATTCGTGTCATAAGAAACTTTTATTTCACCTTTTTCACCTGGCATAATTGGTTTTTCTGGTTTTTTAGGAATGGTACAACCACAAGAAGATTGAATGTTTTTAATGATTAATGGTTGATTACCAGTATTCTTAAAAACAAAAACTCTTTCGCCTTCTGCTCCTTTATTTATTTTTCCATAATCTATGGTTTCGGTTTCAAACTTAAACTCTTGAGCATTCATAGAAAATGAAATTATGAATAAGGCAATTATTGCAACAAAATTTTTCATGGTATTATATTTATGGTAAAAATAATATTTTTTTTTTGATTTAAAATAATCAACTACTAATTTTCTCTACAAAATAGAGTTTCGTATTTTTGCGAACGATATTTCAAAAACTATTCCAAAGTATGACAATTCCATCTAAATATGATGCAAGCCAAGTAGAAGATAAGTGGTATGAGTACTGGATGAAAAATAATTATTTTCATTCAACACCAGACGAAAGAGAACCTTATACCATTGTAATTCCGCCGCCAAACGTTACAGGAGTTTTGCACATGGGTCATATGTTAAATAATACAATTCAAGATGTATTAATTAGACGTGCGCGTTTATTAGGTAAAAACGCTTGTTGGGTTCCAGGTACAGATCATGCATCAATTGCAACAGAAGCAAAAGTGGTTGCCAAATTAAAAGAACAAGGAATTAATAAAAGCGATTTAACACGAGAAGAATTCTTACAACATGCTTTTGATTGGAAAGATGAATACGGAGGAATAATCTTAGAACAATTAAAAAAACTAGGAGCTTCTTGCGATTGGGAAAGAACGGCGTTTACAATGGATCCAGAAATGTCTGAATCTGTCATTAAAGTTTTTGTTGATTTATACAACAAAGGTTTAATTTACAGAGGTTACAGAATGGTAAATTGGGATCCAGAAGCTAAAACAACACTTTCTGATGAAGAAGTAATTCACGAAGAAAGACAAGGGAATTTATACTATTTAAAATATAAAATTGAAGGTTCTTCTGATACGTTAACGATTGCAACTACAAGACCAGAAACTATTTTTGGTGATACTGCAATTTGTATCAACCCAAATGATGAGCGTTTTACCCATTTAAAAGGGAAGAAAGCAATTGTACCTTTATGTAATAGAGTAATTCCTATTATTGAGGATGAATATGTTGATTTAGAATTTGGTACAGGTTGTTTAAAAGTAACGCCAGCACACGATGAAAATGATAAGAATTTAGGAGATAAACACAATTTAGAAGTTATTGATATTTTTAATGATGATGCTTCTTTAAATTCCTTCGGATTACATTATCAAGGAAAAGACCGTTTTGTTGTTCGTAAAGAAATTGCGAAAGAATTAGAAGAAAAAGGAATTTTAGTAAAAACTGAAGTTCATACCAATAAAGTAGGAACATCAGAAAGAACAAAAGCAGTTATAGAACCAAGATTATCAGATCAGTGGTTTTTAAAGATGGAAGATTTAGCAAAACCTGCTATTGATGCTGTTTTAGGTGAAGATGCAGAAATCAATTTATATCCAAAGAAATTCGAAAACACCTACCGTCATTGGATGGAAAATGTTCGCGATTGGAATATTTCTCGTCAGCTTTGGTGGGGACAACAAATTCCTGCGTTTTATTATGGAGACGGAAAAGAAGATTTTGTTGTAGCTGAGAATAGAGAAGAGGCTTATAAATTAGCAATTTCTTCTAACAAAATTGATAGCTCATTTAAAATAGAAGACTTACGCCAAGATGAAGATGCTTTAGATACTTGGTTTTCATCTTGGTTGTGGCCAATGTCTGTTTTTGACGGAATTCGTAATCCAGAAAACGAAGAAATTAAATACTATTATCCAACAAACGATTTAGTAACCGGACCAGATATTTTATTTTTCTGGGTGGCAAGAATGATTGTTGCAGGGTATGAATATAAAGGAGAAAGACCTTTTAACAATGTGTATTTAACTGGTTTAGTGAGAGATAAGCAAAGGCGTAAAATGTCTAAATCTTTAGGAAACTCGCCAGATGCATTAAAATTAATTGACGATTATGGAGCTGATGGAGTTAGAGTAGGTTTACTTTTAAGTTCTGCAGCCGGAAACGATTTAATGTTTGATGAAGATTTATGTCAGCAAGGAAAAGGGTTTGCAAATAAAATTTGGAACGCTTTTCGTTTGATAAAAGGTTGGGAAGTTGATGCAACTTTACCACAACCAGAAACGGCAAAAATTGGTTTAACTTGGTACGATGCTAAGTTTCAAAAAACATTAGCAGAAATAGAAGATCATTTTTCTAAATACCGTTTATCGGATGCTTTAATGGCAATTTATAAACTGATCAATGACGATTTTTCTTCTTGGTTATTAGAAATTGTAAAACCAGCATATCAACAACCAATTGACAAAAGAACCTTTGATGCAATTATTGAAGTTTTAGAAAATAACTTAAAAGTATTACATCCATTTATGCCATTTTTATCGGAAGAAATTTGGCAATATATTGCAGATAGAACTCCAGAAGAAGCGTTGGTGATTGCTAAATATCCAGTAATAAAAGATTTCGATTCGCAAATTATTACTGATTTTGATTTTGCAACAGATGTAGTATCAGGAATTAGAACCATCAGAAAAGATAAAAATATTCCTTTTAAGGATGCTGTTGAATTGTTTGTGGTTGATAATGAAAACAACACCAAAGAATTTGATGCGGTTATCAAGAAATTAACAAATGCATCGGCAATAAAAACGGTTTCAGAAAAAGTAGAAGGCGCATCCTTTAGAGTAAAATCGAATGAATATTTTGTGCCAATTTCTATCGAAAACATTGATGTTGAAGCAGAAATTGAAAAACTAGAAGGCGAACTTAAAAGAGCGCAAGGTTTCTTATTTGGCATTTCTAAAAAACTTTCTAACGAACGTTTTGTTGCAAATGCACCAGAAGAAGTAATTACGTTAGAACGTAAAAAAGAAGCAGATACAATTGCTAAAATCGAAACGATTAAAAGTAGTTTAAACTCTCTTAAATAATTTTAATAAAAACTCCTTTTTAGGAGTTTTTTTATGTATAAATAGTAATTAAAAATAAGTATAATCTTAAAATAGTAATAATGAAAAAAATAATCATCCCCATTTTAGCATTCATTTTAGTAGCAACATCTTGTGTTTCTAAAAAAAAGTATGTTGCTTTAGAAAATCAGTTTACAGATGTTAAAGGTACTCTTCAAAAAACAACTATCGAAAAAGAAGAACTAGAGGCTAAATTTGCAAATATTGAACAAAGAGTTGCCAATTATTATGAGAAAATTAATTCTTTAAAAATTGATAACGATAAATTACAAGATGAAAATGATGTAAAATTAGACATGGTTGGTAAAACAGCAGTGATATCTAATAAAACAAGAAAAAGTATGAGAGAAACTTTATCTAAAGTAGATCCTGCAATTTTGGCTACAGCTAAAACATTAAAAGATTCTTTAAATTTAGCGATTTCTTATAACTTAAAAAATAAAATGAATTCATCAGACTTAAACGGAACTGATGATATAAATATCGATATAGAACAAACGGTAGTAATGATTTCTATTGCTGATAAATTATTATTTAATACGGCAAGTTTTAGAGTTAAAAGTGGTGCATATCCTTTTCTTGAAAGATTGGCTACTCTTTTAAAATCTGAACAAAGTATGGATGTTATGATTGAAGGTCATACAGATTCTCAATCAATTAATAATGACGATGTGCAAGATAATTGGGACTTAAGCACAAAAAGAGCTACTGCAATTGTTAGAATTTTAGAAGGCAAACATAAGGTAGATGGAAGTAGATTAATTGCTGCAGGTAGAGGTAGTACAGTTCCTTTAGTGCCAAATACTACAAGTGCGAATAGAGCTAAAAACAGAAGAACTAAAATAATAATTTTACCTAATTTAGATAAATTCTTTGCGTTAATGGGCGAGGAAATTACAAATTAGAATAACAAAGATTTATGGATGCTAAAAATCCTTCAAGCTTAAAAACTTGAAGGATTTTTTTATGTTTTGTAAAAATTGATTTTGCTTACTTTATTTATAGAACGCTTTCGATTTTTCCCAATACACATCCATTTCTGCTAGAGACATATCAGACAATTCTTTGCCATCATTTTTGGTAGCTTGTTCTAAATATTGAAATCTGTTTATGAATTTTTTATTCGTTTTTTCTAAAGCATTTTCTGGATTTACGCCAATAAAACGGGCGTAATTAATCATAGAAAATAAAACATCGCCAAATTCTTTTTCGGTGTTTTCTTTGTTGCCAGCTTTTACTTCTTCATTTAGTTCAGCCAGTTCTTCTTGTACTTTTTCCCAAACTTGTTCGGGCTTTTCCCAATCAAAACCAACACCTTTTACTTTCTCCTGAATTCTGCTTGCTTTTACAAGGGCTGGTAAACCTTTAGGAACACCTTCTAAAACAGATTTTTTACCCTCTTTTAGTTTTAATTGTTCCCAATTACGTTTTACATCTTCTTCGTTTTCAACAACAACATAGCCATAAATATGAGGATGTCTATGAATTAATTTATCAGAAATGGCATTGGCAACATCGCCAATATCGAAAGCCTTTTTCTCGCTTCCAATTTTTGCGTAAAAAACGATATGCAACAATACGTCGCCCAATTCATTTTTTATCTCTGGTAAATCATTTTCAAGAATAGCATCAGCCAATTCGTACGTTTCTTCAATTGTAAGATGACGTAAACTTTCTAAGGTTTGTTTTTTATCCCAAGGACACTTCTCACGAAGATCATCCATGATATCTAACAACCTGTTAAAAGCCGCTAATTGTTCTTTTCTTGAATTCATTTTATTTTGTTGTTATCATTTAGAATCGCAAAGTTTCTGAGTAAAAATTGTTTTTGTTAATGAATTTTTATTTTGGCTAAACCCTAAACCCTAAACCCTAAAACTCAACTACTCTTTTTCAGTTTCTTCTGCAGGTGCTGTAGCTTCTGTAGTAGCGAAATCTAAACCAGATGCTACTAATAAATTAAACCACTGAATTACTTTTTTAATATTTGAAGAATACACTCTTTCAACATCATAATTTGGTAAAACTTCTGCAAAAAATGCGGCTAATTTGTTCGCACTTTCTTTGTGAGAAATCGCTTCTTTTCCTTCTGTTTTTTCAAACATAGATTTAAAAATCGTTAACAAAGGCACATCTTCTTCATAGGTGTAAATGGCAATATTTTCTAGCAAACTTACATTTTGAGTTGAGTTGATTGCCAAACGTTTTTTGTCTGTTAAAGATTCTACAATAATTGCATTTTTAGATTGTGAAACTACTTGGTATAAACCTGGTTTACCGTTTACAGAAATGATTTTATTAAATTCCATATATGTTATATTATTTTATCTCTGATTTTAGTCGAGATCTTTTTTTAAAATTGAAAAATTGTTGTTTTTTATGTTCAATGTTTACGATTCATCAACATAAATTTTGATGTTCGTAACACAATAAAAGATTTAATTTTTGATTATTTACCTTTTTTTAAGTTAGGAAAATTCATTCTATAATCGGCATTCGTTTTCCCTTTAGAGATATTATCTAATCTCTTTTTTAGTAATCTTTTTTTAAGTGTAGATAGTTTATCTGTAAATAAAACTCCTTCAATATGATCGTATTCATGCTGAAAAACTCTCGCTGCTAATCCGTCTAAAACAGCAGTTTTTGAGTTGAAATCTTCGTCTTGATACTCAATAGTTATTATTGGTTTACGAGATACGTCTTCACGAACATCAGGAATACTTAAACAGCCTTCGTTAAAAGTCCATTCTTCGCCTTCTTCTTTTATGATTTTTGCATTGATAAAAACATGGTTAAATGCTTTTAAAGTAGCTCTATCTTCTTCATCTAAATCTTCATCTTCTGCAAAAGGAGAAGCATCAATGATAAATAAACGAATTGCAAGACCAATTTGAGGAGCCGCCAAACCAACGCCAGAAGCATTGTACATGGTTTCTTTCATATTGGTAATAAGTTTTTTTAATTCTGGATACTCTTGGTTTATTTCTGTACCTACTTTTCTTAGAACAGGATCACCATAAGCAATAATTGGTAATATCATTTTTAATTTTTTAATGGGTGCAAAAGTACAATTTTGAATTACGAATAACTAACTTTTTTATTTTATATCTTTAATTTCAGCAGTGCTTTGGATAAAGACAACTTTTATGTAGATTGATGACTTTGCATCAATTTATTGATAAAAATAAATGAGTTTTATTTATTGTATAAATACGATTGTAAAATAATAGTAGCACTAATTTCATCCACCAAAGCTTTGTTTTTACGTTGATTTTTTTTCAAACCGCCATCAATCATTGTTTGAAAAGCCATTTTAGACGTAAAACGCTCGTCAACTCTTTTCACTTCTATTTGTGGTATTTCTTTGGATAATTTTTGTAGAAACGGTAATATCAAAGCTTCACTTTCGCTGTCTGTATTATCCATCTGTTTTGGTTTTCCAACAATAAAAAGATCTACTTTTTCTTTAGAAACGTATGCTTTTAAAAACACGAAAATTTCATCCGTAGAAACAGTTGTTAAACCAGAGGCAATAATTTGCAATTCGTCTGTAACTGCAATTCCTGTTCTTTTTTTGCCAAAATCAATTGCTAAAATTCTTCCCAAGTTGTATACTTTTTTTGCAAAAATAAAGTTTATAGTTTTAACAACATACATTAATAAGAATATTATCAATAAGTTAGATAAAAAAGGCTTTGGTATTTTAAACAAAGGAAGAATATCTGTTTAAAAAATGTATCTTCGCTCTTCATTTTTGTAGATACATTTATATTTGCAAAAATCAATTTATTAAAATGGAAGAAATTAGAAAAGTTATAGAATCAGCTTGGGAAAACCGTGATTTATTAAAAGAACAAAACACGATTGACACGATTAGAAAGGTAGTTGATTTATTAGATAAAGGAGAATTAAGAGTTGCAGAACCTATAGAAGGTGGATGGCAAGTGAATGAGTGGGTTAAAAAAGCAGTAGTGTTGTATTTCCCTATTCAAAAAATGGAAACTTTAGAAGCTGGTATTTTTGAATATCACGATAAAATTCCGTTAAAAAGAAACTTTGCAGAAAGAGGAATTAGAGTTGTACCAAATGCTGTAGCAAGACACGGTGCTTACATTGCTCCAGGTACTATTTTAATGCCAAGTTATGTAAATATTGGTGCGTATGTAGATGAAGGAACCATGGTTGATACTTGGGCTACAGTGGGTTCTTGTGCACAAATTGGTAAAAATGTACATTTATCTGGCGGAGTTGGTATTGGTGGTGTTTTAGAACCATTACAAGCGGCTCCTGTAATTATAGAAGATGGCGCTTTTATTGGCTCTAGATGTATTGTTGTTGAGGGTGTTAGAGTAGAAAAAGAAGCTGTTTTAGGTGCAAATGTTGTATTAACAATGAGCACAAAAATTATTGATGTAACTGGCGATACGCCCATCGAAATGAAAGGTGTTGTACCAGCAAGATCTGTAGTAATTCCGGGTAGTTATACCAAGAAATTTGCAGCAGGAGAATACAATGTGCCTTGTGCTTTAATTATTGGAAAAAGAAAAGAAAGTACCAACAAAAAAACTTCTTTAAACGACGCGTTACGTGAATACGACGTTGCAGTATAAGATTTGAAAAAGCTATGACAAAGATTACTGCTATTATACCTACTTTAAATGAAGAAATTCATATTGAAGATGCTATTAAATCTGTAAGTTTTGCTGATGAGATTATTATTATAGACTCCTTTAGTACAGATAATACAGTAATTTTGGCAGAAAAATACAATGTAAAAATCATCAAGCGAAAGTTTGATGATTTTTCTTCTCAAAAAAACTTTGCAATTGACCAAGCAAAACATCCTTGGATTTATATTTTAGATGCGGATGAACGTGTAACTCCTGAGGTTGAAAAAGAAATTTTAGAAGCTGTAAAAGACCCTAAAGAGTTTGTTGGTTTTTATGTAAAAAGGAGCTTTTATTTTGCTGATAAGAAAATAAATTACTCTGGTTGGCAAAGAGATAAAGTAGTTCGTTTATTTTTAAAAGCTCATTGTAAATATCAAGGAGTTGTCCATGAAACAATAAAAACAACAGGAGAACTAGGTTTTTTTAAAAATAAAATTGATCATTTTGGATATAAAAACTACAATCATTTTATTTCTAAAATACATCAATATGGAGAATTAAAAGCGCAAGAATTACATGCAAATGGTAAAACTGTAAATGCTTTTCATATTATTATAAAACCACCGTTTAGAATTTTTAGTCATTTTATTTTAAGAAAAGGATTTTTAGATGGTTATGCAGGTTTAATACTTTCTACTACGCAAGGTTATGCTGTTTTAACTAGGTATATTAAGCTTTGGTTATTAAACAGAAATGTAAAATAATTTTTTATTTTAAAGATTTATAAAAGAAATAATTTCTAACACATCTTTGTATTTTATACGTGCATAAGGTTAAAATCTGCCAAATAGGACGAATAATTTCTCTAATTGCCTTTTTCCAAATAATCATATTATTTTGCTGAATTGTACTTCCGCCCATTTTTTTATCAATACTAACAACATATTGTTTATTTGTAGAAAATAAAGGCACTTTATGTTTGTAAACATCTTGTTTCATAACATCAATAGGAGCGTAGTAATCACTTAAATTTTCTGATAATTTTTTAGCAGCATTTTTGCCAATAATTTGTCCAATCATTAAAACTGGTGGCATCAAAAATTTATTTAATAAAGCGGTCTTTTCTAAAGAATAAAAACCTTTTTTACCTGAAATGTCTAAAAAATCATCAACTGTAATTTGTGATAAAAGTTGTTCTAAATCTTTAAAAAAATCTGGGTGAATTTCAGCATCATCTTCTAAAACAATAGAGAAATCTTCAGGTTGTTTTGATAAAAATTCCCACAATTTAAAATGAGTTAAGCAAATACCAATTTCGCCATCATTTGGATAAGGAAAATGTGCTAAAATATTGTGTTTGTTTTTTTCTTTTTTTAAATAGTTTTTATCTAATTCTTTACCATAAATAGCAGATATTCTTGTAACTGGAATGTTCAATTCTTTAAATTGATTTTCCATGAAGTTCTTGCGTTCTATACTTTTATCTAGATTTATGTAATATACTTTGTAAGTTTTCATAATTTTATCCAATTATCACAAGCCACTTCATTTTCTTTATTCACAAACCAGTTTTTTGGAGCAATCACAGTTTTGTTATCATTTTTATTTAACCAAGCTCCCCACCAAGAAAAACTACTGTTCGCAGTAATATTATGTTTGCATAAACTCATTAAATACATGTCTTCATGTGGTATTGTTTTGTTATCAACATAAATAGCATTTTCTATATGTAAGTTTTCTTTTGTCCAAGAAATATCATCAGAAAACACAAAAAAAGTTATATTTTGATGCGTGTCATTTATGAGTTGAATCGCATTTTTATAGTAGTTTAAATCGCATGTGCCATGAACGCTATTCGCTTTTTTATCAGAAACATAATCTCCTCTTCTAATATGTAACGAACAACTATTTTTAGACGAAAGAATATTTTTTGCAACTGTATTTGTCTCTTTTGAAATGCTTTGTATTAGTGTAAATTGATCTAATAAAATCGCTCTAATTCCAGTAAAATATTTTTCTGTTTGAAAATATCCTTTAATAAATTCGTTACCAGTTAATTTTAGTAGATTTTCATCAAACAAAAGATTTTTTTCTTTTACATTTTTTTTGATTTTACTTACAGATAAAAAAGTAGAAATAAAGCTAGGAGTGCTCAAATCAATATTAAATTTATCTAAGTGATAACCTCCGTGCAATTTGTATTTTTTAAATTTAGAGATATCAATTTTAACATCATATCCATTTTGCTCTAATGCTTTAGCATATGCATATTGAAACATTTGGTTTCCTAGACCACCAAGTATTCTAACAATTATCATTCTTTTATTTAAATTTAAGAGCAAAAATCTCTCGAAAAAACAAAAGTACGAATGTTATCACAATTTTCTTTTATGATTTTGAGGTTAAAAAATGCAGACAATAATCAAATTTTATTTTTGTAAAATTTTACTGCTATTATTTATGTATTAAATTTGATTTGGGGTGTTTTTTATTATTTAAGTATAAATATTTTGTACTGTGGTAATATGCTGATAAAAGGCTATCCATACTTTGAGTTATAGCAGGATTTTCTAGCTTAATATCTTTTACAGGTTTTGCTTGTAAACTGTATAAATTTGCCTTTTTAGATCTATTTGTTTTTTCATAATAAAATCCATCTTTTAGCAAGCCAACAGCATTTTCTCCTTGGCTTTGAGTGTATACAAAAGCAGCAGTATTTACGGTCGTAGTATCTAATAAATCTCTTCCTAAAGTGTAGTTTGTATAATTTAGTTTTGCTAAACTTGTAGCTGTTGGAAAGATATCAATTAATTTAGCGTATGTATTAATTTCTTGAGGTTTTGCATATTTAGGTGCGTGAATGATTAATGGAACATGATGTAATTGAATACCTAATTCATCATCATTGTTTTTTAAGAAATCTAGCTTTTTCATTCCTGCTTGATGATCGCCAAAAAACACAAAAATAGTATTGTCATAATACCCAGATTCTTTGGCTCTTTCTAAAAAACGAGCAACATTAAAATCTAAATAACGCATTCCGTTTAATTGCTCTAAAGATTTAAACCCTGCGTTAAATATAGATTTTTCAGCAATTTCATTTTCTAAAATAGGTGTAAAAGTTTCTTTTTTATCAGGAACAGTATAAGGCATATGGTTTGTGGCAGTTTGGATGTACGCCACAAAAGGTTTTCCTTTTTGGTGTAATTGTTTTAGTTTTTTGTCTGATTCTTTAAATAAATCATAATCATCAATTCCCCAAACATCGGCTCTGTTTTCTTCTTCAAAACCTCCTTCTTCATAGATAATCAAGTCTTTTATATTCGATTGAAATACTCCTCTAATATTTGCCCAATTTGCAGATCCGCCAATTAAATATAATTTTTCATAGCCATTATATTGATCAAAAATAATACGTTGATCAATAATCATAGGGTTTCTAGATGCTGTTTTTACATCCTCGATATCTGGCAAACCCGTAATACTTGCAAAAACGCTACCAGCTGTTCCGGGTTTGTGCACATAAAATTTAGAAAAACTTATACTTTTTTTTATAATTGAATCCAAATTTGGAGTACTATTTAAAGGATTGCCGTAATACCCTAAAGCAGCATTTCCAGTAGATTCTAGCATCACATAAACAACATTTGGCTTTTCTGAATAATGCTCTTTAAAAGTTACTTTTTTGGCAAAATTAATAGTGTCTTTTGGTAAGTTTAAATGTTTTGCAATTACGGGATAGTAGGCTTTAAATTTTTCGATATCAACCCCTTCACTTCTAAACTTAAAACTATCAAAAAAATATAAAACAGGGTTTAAAGTAAATTGGTTTACAGTGTTGTTTTTAGAGAAAAAAGCTTCGCTCCATCGTAAAGGATAATAGCTAATACTGCTGTAAATACCATAAGATAAGAGTAGGATGGTAGAAATAAAGTAAACTGCTTTTAATTTTTTAGTTGCTTTTTCTTTACTATTAGAAAATGCTTTGTACATAAATGCGCCATATTTATAGCTGATAAAACTTAAAAAAGCCAACGCTAAAACACCTTTATAAACAGGATAACTTTCTACTAATACCTGAGCAGATATTTTAAAATTACTTAAAAATCGTAATGAAGAAGCATCTAAACGTATGGTAAGGTATTCGTAATATCCTAAATCAATGATGTAAAAAAGTGCTAAAATTACATACGCGAGCGATAGATAAATAGTCGTTATTTTTTTGTAAACAAGACGTTCAAAAAAGCGATAATTTGTAATTAAAACAACAATCGCTAGCGGAAAAAAAGCAATAATAGCTAATTTTAAATCGAAACGAATCCCTAAAAAAAGTGCTTTTTGAATTTCTTGAGTAGTAATATCTTCTAGTTTTACAAATAATACATAAAAGATGATTCTAAATAAAACACTAAAAATAAATAAAGAGAAAATATTTGTAAAGATGAATTTTAAATAATTCGGAATTTTTTTAAGCATAATATTCTATATAAAAATGCAAAGGTACATTTTTGAGTTGTTTTGATTACACAATTATAAAACAAAAAATGAGGTCAGAAAATCAATCAGATTCATATAAAATGTACTTCAACTAAAAGTGAAAAAAAAGTATGGTATCTTTTTAACACTATTTTAAATCAGAATACAAAATGGGTGTTACAGTTTTATCCAACTTTCACACGCAACTTCATTTTCTTGATGTACATACCAATTTTTTGGAGCAATTACCGTTTTATGTTCATTGGTATTTAACCACGCTCCCCACCATGAAAAACTACTATTTGCAGTAATGTTATGTTTGCACAAACTCATTAAATACTGGTCTTCATGTGGTATTACTTTGTGATCTATATAGGTTGCGTTTTCTGGTTTAATATTTTGTTTTGCCCAATTTAAATCATCAGAAAAAACGAAAAAATGGGTGTTTTTATGTTTTTCATTGATCAATTTTATTGCTTCAGAATAGTAAAGCAAACCGCAAGTGCCATGAATACTATTTGTTTTTCTGTCTAAAATAAAATCTCCTCTTCTAACATGCAAAGAACACGAGTTTTCTTTAGAATTTATTTCTTCTGAAAAAGCTATTGTTGAATCTGAAAGTTTCTCCTTAAGCACAAATTGGTCTATTAAAATAGCTCTAATATCTTTAAAATATTTTTCTGTTTGAAAATATCCTTTTACATATCTGTTTCTAGGAATTTTTAGATTCGCTTCATTAAATAGTAAGCTTTTTTCTTTTAAAAACTGTCTTAACCCTAATTCAGATTGAATATTAGATACTTTAGTGGTCGTTTTTAAATCTATTTTAAATTTATTTAAATGATAACCTCCGTGCAATTTGTATTTTTTAGATTTAGCTATATTAATGATTACTTTGTAACCTCTTTGTTGTAAGCTTTTTGCATATGCATATTGAAACATTTGATTGCCAAGTCCGCCAGTTATTTTCACAATAATCATTTAAAATCTATTTTTGAGGTTAAAACAAAAATACAAATGTTATTGCAATTTTCTTTTATCAATTGATGATTAAAAGTAGAGAAAACAATAAATTTGTGTTTTTCTTAAAAATAAGAAAATAGAACAGCATAAAATTTAAAAGTTTATAATTATTCAAAATTTGAAGTCCTTTTTTACATTTAATAAAAGGTGTTTGATGTAATTATAAATGAATTAGTGACCAATGATAATATGAAGTATACAGAAGCAATTTCATCAGAAATTTTTAGTGTAATATCTAAAGCATCAAAAGAAATAAATATAGAAAGTTATGTAATTGGTGGTTTTGTACGCGATTATTTTTTGAAAAGAGGAACTGCAAAAGATATCGATGTGGTTGCTATTGGAAGCGGAATTGAATTAGCAGAAAAAGTAGCCAAATTGCTACCAAACAAACCCAAAGTTCAAGTTTTTAAAACCTACGGTACAGCCATGTTGCGTTATAAAGATGTGGAAATTGAGTTTGTTGGCGCAAGAAAAGAATCGTATTCTGAAGATAGTAGAAATCCAGAAGTTTCTTTGGGTACTTTGCAAGATGATCAAGATAGAAGAGATTTTACCATAAATGCATTGGCATTAAGTTTAAATGAAGAAAATTTTGGCGAATTATTAGATCCTTTTAATGGGATTGAAGATTTAGAAAATAAGACCATCAAAACGCCTTTAGATCCAGATATTACCTATTCTGATGATCCTTTACGGATGATGCGTGCTATTCGTTTTGCATCACAATTAAATTTTGAAATTGTCAGCGAATCACTTTCATCCATCAGTAAAAATGCAAATCGACTGAAGATAATTACAAGAGAAAGAATTGTTGATGAATTAAATAAAATAATGCTGTCAGTAAAACCTTCCATCGGTTTTTTAATTTTGGAAGAAACAGGATTATTATCACAAATTCTACCTGAATTAATTGCCTTAAAAGGTGTTGAAGAAGTTGAAGGTCAGAAACATAAAGATAATTTTTATCATACCTTAGAAGTTGTAGATAATATTGCAGAAAACACCGATGATGTTTGGTTGCGATGGGCTGCATTATTGCATGATATTGGAAAAGCACCCACAAAAAAGTTTAGTAAAAAAGTAGGATGGACGTTTCATGCACATGAATTTGTGGGTTCTAAAATGGTCTATAAATTATTTAAAAGATTAAAAATGCCTTTGAATAACAAAATGAAATTTGTTCAGAAAATGGTGTTGTTAAGTTCTCGTCCTATAGTTTTAGCAAGCGAAGTTACAGATTCAGCTATCAGACGTTTGGTTTTTGATGCTGGCGATGATATAAATTCATTAATGACCTTGTGCGAAGCGGATATTACCACTAAAAATCCGAAGAAGTTTAAACGGTATCATCAAAATTTTGAGTTGGTAAGAATTAAAATCAAAGAAGTTGAAGAAAGAGATCAAGTTCGTAATTTTCAACCACCAGTTACAGGCGAAGAAATTATGGAAGCTTTTAATTTAAAACCTTGTAGAGAAATCGGTCAAATAAAAGAAGCGATTAAAGAAGCTATTTTGGATGGAAAAATACCAAATGAGCATGAAGCTTCCTATCAATTTATGATTGAAAAAGGGTTGTCTTTAGGATTAAAACAATAGTGTATGAATGCAAATCTAGCAACTTGGCACAAAGTAATTTTTAATCAAGATAGAACAAAATTATTAGAGATTTTAGCAGATGATGTAGTTTTTCATTCACCTGTTGTACATACGCCACAAATAGGAAAACAAGTAACTTTTATGTATTTGTCAGCCGCTTTTGTAGTCTTTTTTAATGATACTTTTAAATATGTTAGAGAGGTTGTAAATGAATCCGAAACCTTGTTAGAATTTGAAGTTGAAATCGACGGAATTCTCGTAAACGGAATCGATATGATTTCTTGGAATGAAGAAGGCAAAATAACGAGTTTTAAAGTAATGATTAGACCTTTAAAAGCCATGAATTTAATTCATGCTAAAATGGGTGAATTACTGATGAAGTATCAAAATAAAAAATAAAGACCCTTTTTTAACAATTTTCTTGAAATAAAACCTTTTTTTAGTATCAATTTCATATATTTAGTGAGGACTTTTATAAACTAACCACACTCAAAAAAATATGAAAATTAAGAAAGTACTTGTAGCAAATAGAGGAGAAATTGCCATTAGAATATTTAGAGCTTGTACAGAAATTAGTGTAAAAACGGTAGGTATTTTTACCTACGAAGACAGATATTCTTTACACAGATACAAAGCAGATGAATCTTATCAAATTGGTGAAGACAACCAGCCCTTAAAACCGTATTTAGATAGTAATGCTATTATAAAAGTAGCCTTAGAAAATAATGTTGATGCAATTCATCCTGGTTATGGTTTCTTATCTGAAAATGCTGAGTTTGCTCAGAAATGTGAAGATAATAATATCATTTTTATAGGTCCTAAAGTATCGGTTTTAAAATCTCTTGGTGATAAAATTGCTGCTAAAAAAGTAGCGATTGAAAACGATATTCCTATTATTAGAAGTAATACAAAACCTTTAGAAAGTTTAGATATTGCACTGGCTGAAGCGGAAATTATTGGTTATCCTTTGATGCTAAAAGCGGCTTCTGGTGGCGGTGGAAGAGGAATGCGTGTGATTAGGGAAGAAGAGGAATTAAAAAAAGCGTATCCAGAAAGTAAAAGAGAAGCTTTAAATGCTTTTGGTGATGATACTGTTTTTTTAGAAAAATTTGTAGAAAATCCGAAGCATATAGAAATACAAATTGTTGCTGATAATTATGGAAACACGGTTCATTTATATGAACGAGATTGCTCTGTACAACGTCGTTATCAAAAAGTAATAGAATTTGCGCCTTCTTATGGTTTAAAAGAAGAAATAAAAAATGATTTATACAAATACGCAATCAAAATTTGTAAAGCTGTAAATTATAATAATATTGGTACCGTTGAGTTTTTGGTTGATGATGATGGTTCTATTTATTTTATAGAAGTAAATCCGAGAATTCAGGTAGAGCATACCGTTACTGAAGTTATTACAGGTATCGATTTGGTAAAAACGCAGTTATTTATTGCTGGCGGATATAAATTAGCGGATGAACAAATAAAAATTGCGAGTCAAGATTCAATTCATATAACGGGATATGCGTTGCAATGTAGAATTACTACAGAAGATCCTCAAAATGATTTTAAACCAGATTTCGGCACTATTACTACGTACAGAAGTGCTTCTGGTTTCGGAATTCGTTTAGACGCAGGAAGTGTGTATCAAGGTGTTAAAATTTCTCCGTTTTTTGATTCCATGTTGGTAAAAGTTACTGCAAATAGTAGAACTTTAGATGGCGCATCAAGAAAAATTAGAAGAGCTTTAAGCGAGTTTAGAATACGAGGAGTGAAAACAAATATGCCTTTTTTAGACAATATTTTAAAACACGATACTTTTAAAAAAGGAGCTATTACTGTTAATTTTATCAAGTCAAATCCTGATTTATTTATTTTTAAAGCACCAAGAAATAGAGCAAATAAAGTAATTACCTATTTGGCAGATATTACTGTAAATGGCAATCCTGATGTTAAGAAATTTGATGCAACTAAAACATTTATAAAACCTAGAGTTCCTAAATTTGATGCAGATGCAAGGTTTCCAAAAGGAACAAAAGATTTATTAACAGAACTAGGTCCAGATAAGTTTTCTCAGTGGTTAAAAAATGAGAAAAAAATACATTATACAGATACTACAATGCGTGATGCGCATCAAAGTTTGTTGGCAACAAGAATGCGGACTTTTGATATGCTAAAAGTTGCTGAAGGATATGCAAAAAATAATCCTGATATATTTAGTATGGAAGTTTGGGGAGGCGCAACTTTTGATGTTTGCTTGCGTTATTTGCAAGAAAATCCGTGGGAACGTTTGCAATTATTAAGAGCAAAAATGCCAAATGTGTTGTTGCAAATGTTAATTAGAGGTTCTAATGGCGTTGGTTATACTGCGTATTCAGATAATTTAATTGGTAAGTTTGTAGAACAATCTTGGGAAAATGGCGTTGATCTGTTTAGAGTTTTTGATTCTTTAAATTGGATGAAATCTATTGCGCCTTGTATAGAACATGTTCGCACAAAAACGCAAGGTTTGGCAGAGGGTTCTATTTGTTATACAGGTGATATTTTGGATGTTAAGAATACAAAATACAACTTAAAATATTATGTGGATTTAGCGAAAGAAATAGAAAATTCTGGCGCACATATTTTAGGAATTAAAGATATGGCAGGGTTATTAAAACCTTATGCTGCATCAGAATTAGTGGGTGCTTTAAAATCCGAATTAAATATTCCAATTCATTTGCATACGCATGATACATCTTCAATTCAATCTGCAACGTATTTAAAAGCAATTGAAGCTGGAGTAGATGTTGTTGATGTTGCCTTAGGCGGATTGTCTGGTTTAACATCACAACCAAATTTCAATTCTATTGTAGAAATGATGAAGTTTCATGAGCGCGAAAATCCTCTAAATATCAATTCCTTAAATGAATATTCTAATTATTGGGAAACCGTAAGAGAGTTGTATTATCCTTTTGAATCTGGATTAAAATCGGGTTCTGGGGAAGTTTTTCAGCATGAAATTCCAGGAGGACAATATTCTAATTTAAAACCACAAGCACAAGCTTTAGGGTTAGAAGATCGCTTTCATGAAATCACAAAAATGTATGGAGAAGTAAATACATTGTTTGGCAATATTGTAAAAGTTACTCCGAGTTCTAAAGTTGTGGGTGATATGGCACAATATTTAGTGAGCAATAATTTAACCATAAAAGATGTGTTAGAAAAGGGTGATACTATTTCTTTTCCGCAATCTGTGGTTAGTTTCTTTAAAGGAGAATTAGGTCAGCCTGTAAACGGATTTCCAGAAAAATTACAAAAGCTAATTTTAAAAGATCAAATTCCATTTACAGATAGACCAAATGCTCATATTCCGCCAACAGATTTTGACAAAGAATATGCTGAATTCAGAAAAATATTTGAAAATGATTTAGGTAGAAATATTCATTTTACTGATTTTCTATCCTATAAATTATATCCAAAAGTATTTACAGATGCATATAATAACCATTTAAAATATGATAATTTAACGAATCTTCCTACCAAGAATTTTTTCTTCGGAATGGAAATAGGAGAGGAGATTACCGTTGATATTGACAAAGGAAAAACGTTATTGGTAACCTTAGATTATGTTGGGAAACCAAACTCTGAAGGTGTTGTTACTGTGCATTTTAAAGTAAACGGTCAAGGTAGAATTATACAAGTTAAAGATGAATCCATCAAAGTTGAAATGATTAAAAATGAGAAAGCTGATAAAAATGACGCGACTCAAATAGGAGCACCTTTACAAGGTTTGCTATCAACAATTTTGGTGAAAAACGGAGATAATATTGTGAAAAATCAGCCCTTATTTATTATTGAAGCCATGAAGATGGAAACTACCATTACAGCAAATGAAAATGGAACGATAAATAAAATAGTTTTAAAAGCAGGAACGATGGTAAATTCTGATGATTTAATTATTGAGTTGAAATAGTTTTAGTTTCTTAGTAATCAAAAAGCTTCAAATAATCGGTATGATTATTTGAAGCTTTTTTGATTTTTATAAGCGTTTACTACTAAAATCTAGAATTAAAAAGATTGCATTGAAATTAGTTTAAAATATTCGCCTTTTTTGGCCATTAAATCTTCATGTTTACCTTGCTCAACTATTTTTCCTTTTTTCATAACAGCAATAATATCTGCTTTTTGAATGGTAGAAAGTCTGTGCGCAATGACTAATGACGTTCTGTTTTGCATCATTTTTTCTAATGCAATTTGCACCAATTGTTCAGATTCAGTGTCTAAAGCAGAAGTTGCTTCATCTAAAATCATAATTGGTGGATTTTTTAAAACTGCTCTTGCAATTGATAAACGTTGTTTTTGTCCGCCAGAAAGTGAGTTTCCAGAATCGCCAATATTAGTTTTAAATTGTTCTGGTAAATCTTTGATAAACTCGTATGCATTTGCAATTTCAGAAGCTTCTTTTACTTGTCCTTCCGATGCATTTTCAGTACCCAGTTTAATGTTGTTTTCTACAGTATCATTAAATAAAATTGATTCCTGAGTTACAATCCCCATTAAATCTCTTAACGATTTCTTAGTGATGTCTTTAATGTCAATTCCGTCTATAGAAATAGAACCTTTATTAACATCATAAAAACGAGTAATTAAGTTTGCTAAGGTAGATTTTCCACTTCCAGATTGCCCAACTAAAGCAACAGTTTGTCCTTTTTTTAAGGTCAAAGAAAAATCTTTTAAAACATAATCATTTTTGTATTTGAAAGAAATATTATTAAAACAAATTTCTTCATTAAAACCTTCTTTTACCAGCGCATTTGGTTTGTCTTTAATACTGTTTTCTGTATTTAAAACTTGCATAATTCTTTCTGCGGATGCTTCTCCTTTTTGAATGTTATAATAAGAAGTTGTAATTAATTTAATAGGATTTAAAACCGTATAAAATAATACAATATATCCCATAAATTCATCGGGTTGTAAAGAACTGGTGTTCGATAAAACCTCTGTTCCTCCGTACCAAAGAATGGCAATAATAGTTGCAGATCCTAAAAATTCGCTCATTGGCGATGCCAAAGTTTGTCTGTGAAAAACACTGGTCATTAAAGCTCTAAAAGTTTCTGTTGAAGTATTGAATTTACGTTCAATAATCTTTTCTGAATTAAAGCCTTTTATCACTCGTAAACCCGTTAAAGTTTCTTCAATAAAAGATAAAAAAGTTCCGGTTTCGTTTTGAGCTTTTGCAGATTTTGCTTTTAGTTTTTTACTGATAGATGAAATAATAAAACCTGAAACTGGTAATAAAATAAAAACAAAAAGCGTTAATTTTAAGCTCATAAAGAGCATAATAGAAATCGCAATCACAACCGTTAAAGGTTCTCTTACAATGGTTTCTATAGATGTTAAAATAGAGATTTCAACTTCTTGCACATCCGAAGTCATACGTGCAATAATATCTCCTTTCCTTTTCTCGGTAAAATAGGCGATTGGTAATTCTACAATTTTATGATATAGTTGATCACGTAAATCTTTTACAATTCCCGTTCTTAAAAATGTTATTACATAAGAAGCTAAATACCTAAATAAATTTTTTAAAAAAAATAAGGAAATTGCTAATAAACAAATGAAGAGAAGGGCGTTTATTTGCCCTTCATTTTCTATTTTTTCAGAAATATAATGATAAAAACTATCTTTTAAAAAACTGCCAAGATTCTTAATGCCTTCATAGGTTGGTTTTGCAATTTCTTTTTTATCTGTTTCAAATAAAATTCCTAAAACAGGAATAAAAGCCAAAACTGATAAAACATTGAAAAGAGCATAGAAAATGTTAAAAACAATGTTTAAAATTGTAAATTTTCTATACTTCTTTTCATATTTTAAAATGTCTTTGAAGTGATTCATTAATTCAATTTCATCTCTTTAATGATTCTTTGAATTTTAGCATCTAATTCAGCTTCAACAGTTTTTGCGTTTTCTTTAGCATCCAAAGGAGTATTTACACTAAAATAGAATTTAATTTTAGGCTCTGTTCCGCTTGGTCTTGCTGCAATTCTTGTTCCGTTTGCAGTTTGATAAATTAATACATTCGATTTTGGTAAATCAATTGCTGTTACTTCACCAGTAATTATATTTTTTCTAGTTGATGCATCATAATCAGAAAGTGATTCTACTTTTTCTCCATCAATTTCAGTTAAAGGATTGTTGCGCATATCGCTTAACATTTGCTGAATTTCTGCAGCACCATCCATTCCTTTTTTGGTAATAGAAATTAAATGTTCTTTATAGAAACTATTTTTAACATAGATGTTTAATAATTCTTCATAAAAAGAGCTTCCGTGTTGTTTTGCATACGCAGCAACTTCGCAAGCTAAAAGAGTTGCAGTAACCGCATCTTTATCGCGCACAAAATCACCAACCATATAACCAAAACTTTCTTCACCACCACCAATAAAATCAAGCTCTGGGAAATCTCTTACCATTTTAGCAATCCATTTAAAACCAGTTAAACCAACTTTAGTTTCTACACCATAAGTTGCAGCAACATCGTTTACTAACTCTGTAGAAACGATTGTAGAACCTACAAATTGTTTCCCATTTAGTTCTCCTTCATCATTCCATTTTTTTAGTAAGAAATTTGTCATCACAACCATTGTTTGGTTTCCGTTTAATAACTTCATGTTTCCATCAAGGTCTCTAACGGCTACACCTAATCGATCACAATCAGGATCTGTACCAATCACAATATCTGCACCAATTTTATTTGCTAAACTTGTTGCCATTGCAAGTGCTTCTGGTTCTTCTGGATTTGGTGATTTTACAGTAGGGAAATCGCCATTAGGTACTCTTTGTTCTTCAACAATATGTACATCTGTATAACCAGCTTGTGCTAAAGTATCTGGCACAGAAACGATAGACGTTCCGTGTAAAGAAGTAAATACAATTTTTAGGTTATCTCTATCAATTTTATCTGATAAAGAGCCGTTTTGAACAGAAGCATCTATAAAGTCGTTATCAACTTCTTGACCAATAACTTCAATTAAATCTTCATTAGCATCAAACTTAATTTCAGAAAAATCTAAGTCATTTACTTTTCCAATAATTCCACCATCATGAGGAGGAACAATTTGTCCGCCATCTGCCCAATACACTTTATAACCATTATATTCTGGTGGATTGTGCGAAGCTGTTAAAACAATACCCGCATCACATCCTAAGTGACGAACTGCAAAAGATAATTCTGGTGTTGCGCGTAAATCTTCAAAAAGAAATACTTTTATATTATTTGCTGATAAAACATCTGCAACAACTTTTGCGAATTTTTTACTATTATGTCTACAATCAAAAGCAATTACAACTTTTAATTCTTCTTTTTCTACGTTTTCTATCAAATAATTAGACAAGCCTTGCGTTGCTCTACCTAACGTGTATTTGTTGATTCTATTGGTTCCTGCACCCATTACTCCGCGCATTCCTCCAGTACCAAATTCCATGTCTTTGTAGAATCTGTCTGCTAAATCTTTAGGATTATTGTCGATTAGATTTTGAATTTCTGATTGAGTTTCTGCATCAAAAGTTGATGTTAACCATTGTTTTGCTTTTTTTAAAATATCTTCCATAGAATAATAAATTTATGTTTCTAAAATAGTTAAACAAATATACTATTTAGAAATTAAGTTTTTCTTTAATTGTATAGTGTTTTTCGTCGCTTTTTGTTTTTATGATAAGTTCGCCTATAAAACCCGCTAAAAAAAGTAAAGTTCCTAAAATCATCGAGGTTAAAGCGATGTAAAACCAAGGATTTTCGGTTACTAAAATGGTTTTTAAACCATTGTAAAGTTTGTAAAGTTTGTAAGCGCCAATATAAAATGCAGAGGTTGTTCCAAATAGAAACATAAATGAACCCCAAAGGCCAAAAAAGTGCATTGGTCTTTTACCAAATTTTGATAAAAAAGAAATGGTAATTAAATCTAAAAATCCGTTTACAAAACGATCCATTCCAAATTTTGTCTGGCCATATTTTCTTGCTTGATGCTGCACAACCATTTCGCCAATTTTAGTAAAACCTTCGTTTTTGGCTAAAACCGGAATATATCGATGCATTTCTCCGCTTACTTTTACGGTTTTTATCACTTCGTTTTTGTAAGCTTTTAAACCGCAGTTAAAATCGTGTAATTTTAATCCTGATGTTTTTCTGGCAGCAGCATTAAATAATTTTGAAGGAATGTTTTTAGTAAGTACGTTGTCGTATCGTTTCTTTTTCCAACCAGAAACTAAATCGAAATTTTCATCAATAATTAGGTTGTATAAATCAGGTATTTCTTCTGGATTGTCTTGTAAATCAGCATCCATAGTAATCACAACTTTACCTTGTGCTAGTTCAAAACCAGCATCTAAAGCCTGACTTTTTCCGTAGTTTTTTTGAAAACGAATTCCTTTTACTGCATTATTTTTTACTGATAATTGTTCAATTACAGCCCAAGAATTGTCTGTACTACCATCATCAATAAAAATAATTTCATATAAATAACGATTGGATTGCATAACTTTTGCAATCCAATCGTGTAATTCTTGTAAAGATTCATCTTCGTTAAGAAGTGGTATTACTACCGAAATATCCATTTATGTGAGTTGAAAAGTTTGAATATTGTAAAGTTAAAAGTTTGATTGCTATCTTCGTAAAAACTATCTAACTTTAAAAACAAATGAACTTATAAAAGAGCTTAATACGTTTCTTCTTCAGATTTTTTCATTATCGCAGCAATGATTGCAGAAAAAACAAAACCTAAAAATAAACTCATCACAACGATACTTCCATATAACGATAATTCAAAATAATCATTTGTCATTTTTGTAGTCATTTCTATTTGATCGCTAGTCATACCTGCATCTTGCCATTTAACTATTGAAGATTCTATTACTTGATTTTTAAAATCTGGTTCTATAAAATTAGTAAAAAGTAAAAGATAAGCAATTGATATAATCATACTAATTAATACAATTCCTAATCCAACTTTTACACCTTGTCCCCAAGATAAAAAACCTTCATTTTCAGATTTAAATTTTTTTATTCCTAAAACAATAAAAGCAACCGTTAATCCAAGGCTTATAACACTAGAAATCCAATCATTTTCTAGGTAATTTGCTCCCATAGCATACTTTATGAGTCCAGGAAGTATAGATATTCCTCCCAGAATTAGTCCGTAATTTAATATAATACTTTTACTATTTGCTTGATTTTCCATTGTTTTAAAATTTAGTTAGTAATACAAATATATGATTTTCATTTTTTAAAGTTTTTTGTTTTTATTAAAAGATTAAAAACTTTAAAACATCTTATTAGTAATCAGTAGGTTAAAAATGTTACAGAAATTTATCTATTTTTTAATTGATAAATAAAAAATCTGTTGTAAATTTGCCTCGGCAAGTCCTACACAACTAGCTCCCTTTGAATCCTCCAGGGCGGGAACGCAGCAAAGGTATTAGGTTGTAGCAGTGTGATGTAGATAGCTTGCCATTTTTTATGCCCTAAAGTTTCCTCTCTTAATTATTACAAATTTTACTTTTTTATTAAGAGTTTACTTCATTTACTTTTTAGATATTTGTACATCTATTCAAAAATTAAATGATCCTTTATGAAAAGGTTAATTTTTGAATTTTTTAATAATTTAATTTTTCAATCATAAACATGTCTAAAGTAATTTTAGTTACTGGTGCTTCATCCGGAATAGGAAAATCGATTGCTACCTTTTTATTAGAAAAAGGGTACAAAGTTTTTGGAACCAGCAGAAATCCTAAGAATGTAGAAAATTATCCTTTTGAACTTATTGCTTTGGATGTTCTAAAAGTAGAAACCATTGAAAGTGCTGTTGATTTTATCATCCAAAAAGAAGGAAGATTAGATGTGTTAATCAATAATGCAGGAATGGGAATTACGGGCCCAATTGAAGACACGCCAACAGATGAAATGATAGCTGTTTTTAATACCAATCTTTTCGGTGCTATTGATGTAATGAAGGCTGTTTTACCTCAAATGAGAGCACAAAAATCTGGAATGATTTTAAATGTAACTTCAATTGCTGGCTATATGGGTTTGCCTTTTAGAGGCTTGTATTCTGCAACAAAAGGGGCTCTAGAATTGGTTACGGAAGCAATTAGTATGGAGGTGAAAAACTTCGGAATTAAAGTGGTAAATGTTGCTCCGGGAGATTTTGCAACGAATATTGCTGCTGGAAGATATCATACGCCCGTTTTTGAAAATTCTGCTTATAAAGAAAATTATCAAGCAAATTTAGATTTGATGAATGCGCATGTAAGTGGTGGAATGGATCCTTTAGAAATGGCAAAAAAGGTCTATGAAATCATCAATACAGAAAACCCTAAAATACATTATAAAGTTGGCGGATTTATGGAGAAATTTTCCATTGTTTTAAAACGTGTTTTACCAGATAAAATGTATCAGAAAATATTAATGAATCACTATAAACTATAATTTAATTATCTATAGAAACGTGTTTTGTTTCTATAGGATTTAAATAGGTTTCTAAAATTGCTATATCGCAATTAAGTACATCGTATTTAAATTTTATCCAGCCATAAAACTTTTTATCGCCAAAATTCATTTTTACAAGAAAGTAGTCATCTTGGTCATTTTTTAGGGTATTTTTATAGGTTAAATTGTTGTTTAAAAAGAAGTTGTATTTTTCGTAAGGAGCATCAAATTCGTAAAATACTTCTAATGTGTTTTTTATTCCACTTGGATATGTTCTTGTGTCTTCTGTAGAAAACGGAGCTTCAAAAATTATAGGATATGGTTCTTTACTGTCTTTAAGAGCAAGTATTTCATTCTTTTCCTCGTCGGTTGAGACCAATTTTATTTCGTAATAATTATATTGTGGGTTATTTCCTGTGTCTCTGCCTAATTCATAAATAATAGCATAATCATCAGTACCATCTTTATCTACATCAATATTAATTGGTAATTTATTTAGAAGACAATCAGAAAAATAAGTGTAATTTGTGTCTACTATTTCATAGTCATCCTCTGTAAATTCTACCCAAAAATTAATTGTATACGTTTGTTTGTCATGATGATCTTTGTAAATTAATTGACCTGTAAATTTTTTGTCAATTTCCCAGTCTTTCATTTTAAACTCAAAAACAGACATTTCTGTAATTGCCGAAATATCGCCAACAGCACCATAATAATATTTATATGCATGATCTAATTGAATGCAATCTCCTTTTTTATTAAATACAAAAGTTAACGTTTCTGTTTCACCATCAGACCCAGCTTTTTGAGTATAACTAATTTCTACAGTTTCGTTTGTGTAAGTTCCTTCCCATAAAATAGGATTTACATCATCAGGAACAGCTATTTTGTGAGCATCAGAGATTTCAATATCAGAAACATCACATACAAATTGTGCTTCTACTACTACAACTGTTGGTGTTTCTTCGCAAGAAGTTAAAATAGATATCAGTAGTACAATTATTAAGTACTTATAAAATTTCATCATAAATTTATCAGTAATATTTTAAATAGTTTTTTAATCTTCCATTTATAAGACCTTTAAAAACTAATAAAGTTTAAAAATACTGTTTTTTTAATTACTTGTGAAAAACTTATAAGTATTATTTTATGTCTTAGTTATCTTTGTTACTATCTTTGTGCTATTAATTATTAACCAATATTATAACTCTTTTTAAGATGAAATTTTTCATAGATACTGCAAATTTAGAGCAAATTAAAGAAGCGCAAGCTTTAGGAATTTTAGATGGTGTAACTACAAATCCGTCTTTAATGGCTAAAGAAGGAATTACTGGTGAAGCAAATATTATCAATCATTACAAAGCAATTTGTGAGTTAGTTGATGGCGATGTTTCTGCAGAAGTAATTGCTACAGATTTCGACGGAATGGTAAAAGAAGGTGAAGCTTTGGCTGCTTTAAATCCGCAAATTGTGGTAAAATTACCAATGATAAAAGATGGTGTAAAAGCGTGTAAATATTTTTCATCAAAAGGAATTAAAACAAACGTAACATTAGTGTTTTCTGCGGGTCAGGCCTTATTGGCAGCAAAAGCAGGAGCAACCTATGTTTCTCCTTTTATTGGTCGTTTAGACGATATTTCTACAGACGGAATGAATTTAATCTCAGAGATTCGTTTAATCTATGATAATTATGGTTTCGAAACTCAAATTTTAGCAGCTTCTGTGCGTCATACAATGCACATTATTAACTGTGCAAAATTAGGATCTGATGTGATGACTGGACCTTTAAGTGCCATTGAAGGTTTGCTAAAACACCCTTTAACAGATAGTGGTTTGGCTAAGTTTTTAGAAGATTACAAAAAAGGAAATTAAAAAGTAGCCCATAAGGAACTGTTGCAGGAATTGAGGTTTGGAAATATTTATTTGAAGCTATTTCCTGCTTTCGCTACTCGCTTTTTTTGCTGAAAAAGGCAAAAAAGAGCTCAAACAGACCGCTCAATCAGGGCTAGACTTGTTTGCAAGCTAAAAGCAACATTAAAAGGGATTGCTCGTTTTAAAGACGACTAAAAATATAGAACTCCAAATTTATCAAGTTTGGAGTTTTTTTCTCAAAACAAAAGAATTTTTGCACATAAAAAATAACATAAACAGTTTTTCCTCCAAGCCTGAATTGAGCGCAGACGAAAATGGGAAATCAAAAGCGGCTTTTTTTCCAAAAAAAGAACTCGCACAAATGGTAATTGCGGCTTGTTTTCAATTTCATATTGATACAGTTGTTATTTCTCCAGGTTCACGAAATGCGCCTTTAACCATTGGTTTTTCTAACCATCCAGAAATTAAAACATTAAGTGTGGTAGATGAGCGTTGTGCTGCTTTTTTTGCGTTGGGCATTGCTCAACAAACCCAAAAACCAGTTGCAATTTTGTGTACTTCTGGTTCTGCTTTGTTAAATTATTATCCTGCAATTGCAGAAGCTTTTTACAGTAATATTCCGTTAGTTGTAATTTCTGCGGATAGACCAAAACATTTAATTGATATTGGCGACGGACAAACAATTCGTCAGGAAAATGTGTTTGAAAATCATATTTTATTTTCTGCAAATTTGGTAGAAAATGAAAAGTTTAAAACACGTAATTCTCAATTAATTGGCGAAGCTTTACAAATAGCAACCTCACAAAAAGGACCCGTACATATAAATGTGCCTTTTGATGAACCTTTGTATGAAACAGTAAGTGAATTGCAAGAATTTCATTTTCCGCATATTTCTATGAGTTCTTTAGATAATTCGCATATAGATTATGACGCTTTTTCTAAAATTTGGAATGCAGCCGAAAAGAAAATGATTTTAGTGGGTGTAAATTATCCTGATAAAGAGTTACATCAATTAATAGATTTTTATGCGAATGATGAATCGGTTTTAATCTTAACAGAAACAACTTCCAATTTATCTCATAAAAAAGCGATAGATTCTATAGATCAGCTTATTTTTTCTTTGGATGAGAGTCAGTTTGAAGACTTAAAACCAGAAATTTTAATTACATTCGGAGGAATGATTGTTTCTAAAAAAATTAAACAATTTTTAAGAAAATACGCCCCAAAACATCATTGGAATATTGATGAACGTAAAGCAGTAAATACCTTCTTTTGTTTGTCAGAATTTATTCAAACAAAACCAGTAGATTTCTTTACTAATTTTAACAAATTAATCTTAAAAAAAGAAAGTAATTATCAGCAAAAATGGTTGCAACTTCGTGATGAAAAACGAGTAAAACATCAACAATATTTATCAAAAACTACGCATTCAGATTTTAAAGTTTTTGAGCAAATTATAGAAAGTGTTCCTAATAATTGTCAGTTACAAATTAGTAATAGTGCTATTATTAGATACGCGCAATTGTTTACAATTAATAAAACAAACAATGTGTTTTGTAATAGAGGAACAAGCGGAATTGATGGCAGCACAAGTACAGCAATCGGAGCTGCTTTTGCAAGTGAAAATCAGACGGTTTTTATAACTGGAGATATTAGCTTTTTTTACGATTCTAATGCACTTTGGAATACTAATATTCCATCAAATTTTAGAATAGTTTTAATTAATAATTCTGGCGGTGGAATTTTTAAAATTTTACCAGGACCAAAAGCTACAAACGCTTTACAGTATTTTGAAACGCCACATTGTTTAACTGCAGAACATTTGTGTAAAATGTATGAATTTGAGTATCAAAAAGCATTTTCATCAGAAACCGTAAAAAACGAATTGGTCGATTTTTACAAAACATCAGAAAAACCAAAAATCTTAGAAATTTTTACACCAAGTGCAGAAAATGATTTAATTTTATCAGCATATTTTAAATATATACAATAATGGATTTACAAGACGATTTGAAAGAAGGAGAAATGGATTTACAAATAGGAGATAAAGTACATTTAGTAATAGAAACTGAATCTGCTTTAGGTTTTACTGTTTTAATAAATGAAGAGTTTGATGGTTTGCTTTTTAGAAGTGAAATTTTTCAAGAGTTAGAAGAAAACATGGAAGTTGTTGGTTATGTGAAAAATATTAGAGAAGATGGTAAGATTGATGTTTCTTTAAGACCACAAGGTTTTAGAAATGTCATAGATTCTGATGTTGATAAAGTGCTTTCTAAACTTAAAAATAGTAGAGAAGGTTTTTTATTATTAACAGATAAAAGCTCACCAGATTCCATTCGTTTTCACTTAAAAATGAGTAAAAAAGCATTTAAAAAAGCAGTTGGAAATCTTTATAAACAAAAGTTAATTCTTATTAAAGACGATAGAATTGAATTAGTATAATATTCGGTTATCAGTTATCAGTTATCAGTTATCAGTGGCAGTTTTCAGTGCTTAGTTTGTAGTCAATAAAATGACTGCTAACCGCTACTGAAAACTGCTAACTTTTTTTACTGCCCACCAAGTCTTAAAATATTTTCATAAAAAGCATCTGCATTTGGGTCTGCCGGATCCATTTTACCGTATCCAATTTTATATTGTGTAATTGCCTTTTTTATCATTTTACCAGATTCATAATACCTGCCAATATAATAATCGCCTAAAGGAGAACTCGGGAAAATTTTTAAAATCATTTTACCAAAATCTCTTAAACGATCACCGTTTTCTTTTTCAATAATAATGTTTTCGATGGCATAAATATCGTTTTCTCTGATGCCTAAACTGCTACCAAATAAAAATTCTATTTCTAAATATTTATTTTCTAAATAAGAAATTGCATCCAAAGGCGCTAAATCTTTAATGTTTTTGTCATATTCTTCTTTTGTAATTCCAGAATAGACTTCAAAAACCTTTGTAAGCGCTCTTGGTATTGCTTCGCTCATTGCAGAAATGGAACTAGGTGTGTCTATAATATCATTAATAATATTAAAGTTTTTTAAACCTAAACCGGCTAAACCTTTTTGAACTTGATCAATTTGAGTTTGTTTATCCGTTGAAAAAGAAGTGGAATTATTAGTATAAAAATAAAAAGTATTGTCTTCTCGTCCGAATTTTGATAAATTATAAGACTGTAATTCCCCACCAATAAAATCAGAAAAACTAGGATTTATACAAATAAAAGAATTAATAAACGCGGTATCTTCTTGTAAAAAATGGGTGATTAAATTAGCAGAATATCCTTGGCCAACTAACGTGATAAATGGTGATGTTCTATAAGTACTTTCCATGTAAAAGATGACTTCATCACGAATAAATGTGTAAAAATTTTGTGCAGATGAAGTTAATTGACCATTATTAATATTGTATGAAATGTCTTCACCTTTGCTGTCTTTCATAGAAACGCCAACTACAATTTGCTTAGGTGCTTTGTCTTTTTTTGAGAATAAAACAGCATTTCCAACATACAAGTCAAACATATAATCTTCATCTAAAACAACGGTTAAAGGATAATTTTTAATACTGTCTTTGACGTATCCTTCAGGAATATAAATGTTGATACTTCTTGTAGTATTTAAAAAAGTGGATTCTAGATTCTTTTGAATTATTTTTTGTGAAAATCCGCAGAAACAAAAAAGTATAAATAATAATGTGAGTGATTTCTTAATCATGAGTTAGAATGTTTATTTTTGCAAGCAATGATCTTTTGTTCTGTTATAAGAACGTACAAAATACAAAAATATGATACAACCTGAATGGAAAACAGTTAAAGAATATGAAGATATTACCTATAAAAAATGTAATGGAGTTGCAAGAATAGCTTTTAACAGACCAAATGTTAGAAATGCGTTTCGCCCAAAAACAACAAAAGAGTTGTACGATGCTTTTTATGATGCTGGCGAAGATGTGAATATTGGCGTTGTTTTATTGTCTGCAGAAGGACCAAGTACAAAAGATGGTGTGTATTCTTTTTGTTCTGGCGGCGATCAAAAAGCACGCGGACATCAAGGTTATGTTGGTGAAGATGGTTATCACAGATTAAATATTTTAGAAGTACAACGACTAATTCGTTTTATGCCAAAAGCTGTAATTGCAGTGGTTCCTGGTTGGGCAGTTGGTGGCGGACATAGTTTACACGTGGTTTGCGATTTAACGCTAGCCTCTAAAGAACACGCAATTTTTAAACAAACGGATGCAGATGTAACGTCTTTTGATGGTGGTTATGGTTCTGCATATTTGGCTAAAATGGTGGGGCAAAAAAGAGCCCGAGAAATCTTTTTTTTAGGAAGAAATTATTCTGCTCAAGAAGCATACGAAATGGGAATGGTAAATGCTGTGATTCCGCATGATGAATTGGAAAGTACAGCTTATGAATGGGCGCAAGAAATTTTAGCGAAATCGCCAACATCCATAAAAATGTTAAAATTCGCAATGAATTTAACGGATGACGGCATGGTTGGTCAGCAAGTTTTTGCAGGCGAAGCAACTCGTTTAGCCTACATGACAGAAGAAGCAAAAGAAGGACGAGATGCTTTTCTAGAAAAGAGAAAGCCAAACTTTGCTAAAAAATGGATACCATAAAGCCCATCTTAATCTTCCCAAAGAGAAGAAACGGTTGTGGAAATAGTTTATGAATAAATAAAAGATTTTTATTTATTAGTTTTTTTAAGAGAATAAAATTTAGACAAGAGTGTTTTCCCCTTCGGGGAAATTAAAAGGGGCTTTATATGAAATCACAAGTAGTAACTTTTTTAATAAAATGTCCAGATCAAAAAGGATTGGTAGCAAAAATTACCAATTTCTTTTATGAAAAAGGATTCAATATTTTAAGCTGTCAGCAATATGTAAATTCTATTGAAGACACTTATTTTATGAGAGTGCGTTTAAATGCAGATGGAACAAATATCTCTAAACAAGAATTAGAAGAAAGTTTCTTAGAATTAGCAACGCCTTTACAATTTAATTGGTCTGTAAATTATGGTGATAAGCAGCAAAATGTAGCCATTATGGTTTCGCATACAAGTCATAATTTATATGATTTGTTAGAACGATCAAAAGAAGGACGTTTAAATTGTACTGTAAAAATGATTATCAGTAATCATGATAAGTTGAGATATATTGCAGAAATGTTTCATATTCCTTTTCATTATTTACCAGTAACTAAGGAAACAAAATTGGCGCAAGAATCTCAAGTGATTGATTTGCTAGATGCTAATGAAATCGATTTGGTCATTATGGCCAGATATATGCAAATTTTATCTTCGGATTTTATCAATCATTATCCAGAGAAAATTATCAATATTCATCATTCTTTTTTACCTGCTTTTCAAGGCGCAGATCCATATAAAAAAGCCTACGAAAGAGGTGTAAAGTTAATTGGAGCAACAGCACATTATGCAACTGTAGATTTAGATGAAGGACCAATTATTGAGCAAGATGTTAAACCTGTAACGCACGAAAGTACACCAACAACTTTAAAGAGAATTGGTGCAGATATCGAAAAGTTGGTGTTGGCAAAAGCGGTTAAAAGCCATTTAAACCATCAAATAATAGTTTCAGGAAATAGAGCCATTGTTTTTCCAGAAGCGGGAGAGTAATAGCCCATCTTAATCTTCCCGAAGGGAAGAAACTGTTGTGTTAAAAACCGTTTGAATAAAATAAATTTCCGAAAAAAAAATAATTTAGTAGTAAAATACATAGTTGTTTTTTCGTAACGATAAAGAGAAGAGTGTTTTTCCCCTTCGGGGAAATTAAAAGGGGCTTATGAAAATAATTTGTATTGGGCGCAATTACGCAAAACATATAGAAGAATTAGCGAATGAAAGACCGGAAAATCCTGTTGTTTTTCTAAAACCAGATTCGGCTATTTTACCCAAAAAGAACCCATTTTTTATTCCGCCTTTTTCTAATGATGTTCATTATGAGGTAGAAGTTTTGGTGAAAATCAATAAAGTAGGTAAACATATTGATGCAAAATTTGCACACAAATATTATGATGAAATTGGTTTAGGAATCGATTTTACTGCAAGAGATGTGCAAGAAGATTGTAAGCAAAAAGGGTTGCCGTGGGAAAAAGCAAAAGCTTTTGACGGAAGTGCTGTTATTGGTGAGTTTTATCCGAAGGAAGAATTCGATTTAGACAATTTAAAGTTTCAATTATTTAAGAATGATGAAATTGTTCAAGACGGAAACACAAATGTTATGTTGTGGAAAACGGATGAATTGATTGCGTATGTTTCTCAATATTTCACCTTAAAAAAAGGAGATATCATTTTTACAGGAACACCAGCAGGCGTTGGTAAAGTTGTTGAGAATGATACTTTAAAAGGAGTTATTGAAGGGAAAGAAGCTTTTAATATTAGAGTTAAATAAAAAGAATGCAAAGTTTGAAAGTTAAAAGTTTTAAAGTTGAGTGCTATACTTTACAACTTAAAAGAAAAAGATAAAAAAAAGAAAAAGAATGTTAGGATTAGTATTACTTTATTGGATTGGTAAATATTATTACAAATTAGCAGAGGAATATAGTAAAAGTAAATGGGGCTTTACCATTTTAGGAATTTTAAGTTATTATGGAGGGACTATAGTTTTTGGTTTTCTATTTGTCATTATAGCTGAAATTATTTCACCTGGTTATGTAGATGATTTTAATGATTCGCTTCTTGGCTTGTTAGCCTTACCTTTTGGAGCCTTAGCCTGTTATGGTTTGTATAAATACTTAGAGAAAACTTGGATAAAAGAAGATCCAAGGAATAAAAATAGTATTGATGAAATTGGTAAAAGTCAAGAAAAATTAGAAGCTTAATTAATTTTTAGATTCAAGATTTATAGTTTTATTGCTTTGTAATTTTTAAAATTAAAAACAAGTATTTTTGAAAGCTTTAAGCTACATTTTTATATTTTATATTGGTTTCTACTTTTATAGACTTGCAGAAAATCATAAAAGAAATAAATGGTTATTTGGATTTGTTGGTATTGTAACTTATTTAATAGGTTTAGTAAGCTATCCATTATTTATAAGAATACTTTATTTAGAAGAAAACCATAACTTTGACTTAGCTGCTATCTCTTTAAAATCTTTTTTAATAGGCGTCCTAAGTGTTTTCTTTTTATTTCAATTATTAAGTTTTATTTGGAGTCGAAAAAAAGTTTCAAAAAAAGAAGATATTGATAAGATAGGCAATACAAAAGTTTAGATGTAATATCTAGATTTTTTAAACAAAAAACAGACAATGAAAGCAGAAATAATAACGATAGGAGATGAAATTCTCATCGGGCAAATTGTAGATACAAATTCTCAATTTATTGGAATAGAATTAAATAAAATCGGAGTTTCAGTGTATCAAATAACATCCATTCAAGATGATGAGCAACACATTTTAAATGCTTTAAAAGAAGCACAAGATAGAGTAGATATTGTAATCTTAACTGGTGGATTAGGTCCAACAAAAGATGATATCACCAAAAAAACAATTGCAACCTTTTTTAATGATGATGAACTTATAGAATATCCAGAAGTGATCGCACATATTAAAGAGATGTTCAAAAAACTAGATCATCCATTTAAAGAAATTCAACGTTATCAAGCGCAACTACCATCAAAAGCAACTTTGTTAAAAAATAATTTTGGAACTGCACCAGGAATGTGGTTTTATGAAAATAATACTGTTTTTGTATCGCTACCAGGAGTTCCTTATGAAATGAAAGGTTTAATAACTAATGAAGTTCTACCAAGAATTCAAAAACAATTTAAATTGCCTTTTATCATTCATAAAACAATTATGACGTACGGACAAGGTGAAAGCATGATTGCAGAAAGAATTGAAGACTTTGAAAACAATTTACCTCCTTATATAAAGTTAGCGTATTTGCCATCATTTGGTAAAGTTCGTTTGCGTTTATCTGCCAAAGGCGAGAACAAAGAAATTCTTGAAAAAGAGTTAAAAATAAAAGTAGATGAAGTTTATTCTTTAATACCAGAAATTATAACGGGTTTAGATGACAATGCTACCATAGAAAAAAGAGTAGGTGAGTTGCTTGCACAAAAAGGAAAAACGATTTGTACAGCAGAAAGTTTAACTGGCGGAAAAATAGCGGCAACTTTAGTCTCTATTTCTGGTGCTTCTTCCTATTTTAAAGGTAGTATTGTAGCGTATTCATCAGAAACAAAAATAAATTTACTAGATGTTTCAAAGCAAACTATAGATACATATTCTGTAGTTAGCAAAGAGGTTGCTGTAGAAATGGCAAAAGGAGCAAAAGAAAAATTAAAAACAAATTATGCAATTGCGGTAACAGGAAATGCAGGGCCAACAACAGATGTTACAGATAAAAGTGTGGGAGTTGTTTTTATCGCACTAGCTATAGATACAGGTGTTTACGTAGAAGAATTTAACTTTGGCGAACCAAGAGAAAGAGTGCTTGAGAAAACGGTAAACAAGTCTTTAGAGATACTTCAAAAAGAAATATTAAAAAATTAATAAAATTGTTTTGCTCACAATTAGAATTAGTTGTAGATTTGCACCTCGTTTAGAGATAACAATAAAAATACTGTCAAGATAATGTCTAGAGTTTGTGAATTAACAGGAAAAAAAGCAATGGTTGGGAACAATGTTTCTCACGCTATGAATAGAACAAAGAGAACATTTGACGCTAATCTAATGACCAAGCGTTTTTATATTCCAGAAGAAGATAAATGGATTACTTTAAAAATATCTGCTTCAGCTTTAAAAAATATTAACAAGAAAGGAATTTCTGCAGTTATTAAAGAAGCGAAAGCTAACGGATTTTTAACAAAATAATCTAAAGCTATTAAAAACATACAGAGATGGCAAAAAAAGGAAACAGAGTTCAAGTAATTTTAGAGTGTACAGAGCATAAAGCTTCAGGAGAAAGAGGTACTTCTAGATACATTACTACTAAGAACAAAAAGAACACACCAGATAGAATGGAAATTAAAAAATTCAATCCTATCTTAAAAAGAGTGACTGTTCACAAAGAAATTAAATAATTCAAACTTCTAGAACTCAGAAATGAGCATATAGATTAAAAAACATTTAGACAATGGCAAAGAAAACAGTTGCATCGTTACAAACATCTTCAAAAAGATTAAGTAAAGCTATAAAAATGGTAAAATCTCCAAAAACAGGAGCTTACACCTTTATAGAATCGATTATGGAACCAGAAAAAGTAGATGACTTTTTAGCTAAAAAGTAATTTTTACTGCACAAAATATTTAAAGCTACTTTCTATTTTAGAAAGTAGCTTTTTTTATGAATTATATTTATGTATTTTTGGGCGTTCCCTAAAGGTCGGGCTTTACACTATATCTTTTTTGAGAAAAACAAAAAAGGATGTAGTTTCAATCCCTAACGCAGGCAACTTTAATGACAACTTGACCAAACCAAACTATTGGCACGTTTTTTAACGTATTGATAATTAGTATAAAAATTAAAGCATGAGTTTTTTCAAAAAAATATTTTCGAAAGAAAAAAAGGAAACATTAGACAAAGGTTTAGAGAAATCTAAAGAAAGTTTTTTTGGTAAATTATCAAAAGCAGTTGCAGGAAAATCGAAAGTAGATGATGATGTTTTAGATAATTTAGAAGAAATTTTAGTGGCTTCTGATGTTGGTGTAAATACAACCCTAAAAATAATTACTAGAATAGAAGCTAGAGTTGCCAAAGATAAATATGTTGGTACAGATGAATTAAATAAAATTCTTCGCGAAGAAATTGCAGGACTTTTATCTGAAACAAATGTTGGTAACGAAACCGATTTTATAATTCCGGCTAACAAAAAACCGTATGTAATTATGGTTGTTGGTGTAAACGGAGTTGGTAAAACCACTACAATTGGTAAGTTAGCAAGTCAGTTTAAAAAACAAGGATTAAAAGTAGTTTTAGGAGCCGCAGATACTTTTAGAGCCGCAGCCATAGATCAATTACAAGTTTGGGCAGACAGAACGAATGTGCCAATTATTCGTCAAGAAATGGGGTCTGATCCTGCTTCTGTGGCATTCGATACGTTAAAATCTGCCGTTACACAAAATGCAGATGTTGTGATTATTGATACTGCTGGTCGTTTGCATAACAAAGTTAATTTAATGAATGAATTAACGAAGATTAAACGCGTAATGCAAAAAGTGGTAGCAGATGCGCCGCACGATGTGTTATTAGTTTTAGACGGTTCTACAGGTCAGAATGCATTTGAACAAGCAAAACAATTTACATTAGCTACAGAAGTAACTTCTTTAGCAGTTACAAAATTAGACGGAACTGCGAAAGGCGGAGTTGTTATTGGCATTTCAGATCAGTTTAAAATTCCTGTAAAATATATTGGAGTAGGAGAAGGAATAGACGATTTACAAGTATTTAACAAACACGAGTTTGTTGATTCTTTTTTTAAGTAGAAAACATAATTTTCACATAACTAAAAACTCCTTTTACATTTTTATAAAAGGAGTTTTTTTAGGATTAAAATTTGTAAATATTTTAGTCCACTAGGAAGAGTTTGAAATAAATTACTCTTTGTTATTTTAATTTGTAAGTTCATAATTCCTTACAAGAACAGAAGCAGAGATATGTAAAATTCGTTCTAACGCTCGTATCATTTCAACAGTTAATTTTTTCTTTTTATTCAAAATTTCAGAAACTCTACTTTTTCCACCGATTATTCCAACCAAATCTTTTTGCTTAAGATTCATTTCTTCCATTCTTATTTTAATAGCCTCAATTGGGTCTGGTGCCTCAATAGGATATTGTTTATTTTCAAAATTCTCAATTAATAATGATAAAATTTCTGCTTCATCTCCTTCTTTTGAATCTGGAGAAGCATCAAAAATAAACTCAAGCCTTTCAAGTGCTTGGTCATAATCTTTATCTGTTTTAATAGGTTTAATTTCCATAATTCAATGTTTTATATTGGTTAGCATCAATTTTATCGTATTCAGTGTGTGTGCCTATAAATCTAATAAATGCCCATTGTCTAATAAAGTTAAATTTTACAATAAGTCTATATGAATTCCCTTTAATATTAAAAACAACTCTACTGTCTTTTAAAATACTAGCATTTATATATGTTTCTTTCACTTTATTTGGAGAATTCCAATTTGAGTTTTTTGCAGTTTCATACCAAGTTTTTAAATATTGCTCTGAATCTGCATGCTTTTCACAGAAATCCCGTAACGTTTTTTTCGCTATTATTCTTTTCATATACCAAGCAAATATAATTAAAAAGTTCTCAAAATAAGAACTTTTTATTTTTTATTAAATTAGATTTCAGACCCGTTAAAATACCCATATAATACAATAGAGTAGAAGAAGGAATAGATGATTTACAAGTTTTTAACAAACACGAGTTTGTAGATTTTTTTTAAGTAAGAGAATTTTGAACTCGGATTATTGCTCATTAATTTTAATTGTTGATATGTAAATTCCAATTGATAAGGAAACACCAATAAATAAAAGTGAAAACCATTCTGGAATTGTAAGTAAGCTTGCCGTCATTAATTTAATGGAAACAAATACTAGAATAGCAAAAACACTGTATTTTAAATAGCTAAATTTATCAAGCATATTAGCTAGAAAAAAGTAAAGCGACCTTAAACCCATAATAGCAAACATATTTGAACTATACACAATAAAAGGATCGGTTGTAACAGCAAATATTGCAGGAATACTATCTAAGGCAAAAAGTAAATCGGTAAGTTCTATGGTTATTAAGGCTCCAAAAAGTGCCGTAAATACGGTCTTTCCGTTTACTTTGGTAATGTATTTACCGCCATGTAATTCTTTACTGAATCTAAATAGTTTCATGATACCTTTCGGTTCTTCATTTTCTGTGTGTTCTGCTTCTTTTTTTAGCATTTTTAAAGCCGTAAACAGTAAAAATAAACCAAAAATAATATTCATTCCATGAATTTTATTTAGCAATATCAATCCAACACTTATTAAAATAGCACGGAACACAATTGCGCCTAGAATACCAAGAAATAGCAACTTATGTTGGTGTTGATTTGGGATTTTAAATGAAGTAAAAATAATAGCGATTACAAATAAATTATCAACACTTAGTGATAGTTCAATAATATAACCCGTTAAATATTTTACAACCGCTTGGTTTGGTTTTAAGTTGCTAACATTATCTATAAGGGAACTATCATAAAACCAATAAATAAGACCAGAAAAGATAATTGCATTAGTGATAAAAAAAATAGTTTCTAAAACAGCCTTTTTTACAGATGTAACTTGGTTTTTTTTATGAAATACAAAAAAATCAATCAATAAAAGTGCTAGTAAATAAGATATTAAGACAATCCAAGGAGTATAATTTTCCATAAATAATAATTACTTTTTAATAATGTCTTTTTTAAAGTTGAGTTTCATAATTTCGAAAATTATTGGTAATAAAGTTACTACAATAATTGCTAAGATTACGGTTTCGAAATTGTTTTTAACAAATGTTAGGTTGCCAAAAAAATAACCAAGTAAAACTAAACTAAATACCCAAATAAAAGCTCCCACTACATTATAACGAGTAAATTTTGAATAAGGCATATTTCCGATGCCTGCAACAAAAGGGGCAAAAGTTCTTATAATAGGTAAAAATCTAGCAATAATTATGGTTTTTGAACCATATTGATTATAGAATTCATTTGTTTTCTGTATGTATTTTGGATTCACAATCGTTTTATTTCCAATTTTAAAATTCAGCAATTTTACGCCTAATTTTTTACCCAAATAATAATTAAGACTGTCTCCTGTAACTGCGGCTATACATAAAAATAGAAGTAAGACCGTTAAATTTAAATCTGCTGTTTGACCTAGATTATTCTGCACGCCAGCACAAAAAGCACCAGCAGTGAATAACAAGGTATCTCCTGGTAAAAAAGCCATTACCAGGAGGCCTGTTTCCATAAAAACTATTAAGAAAAGGATAAGATAAATCCACATACCATAATTATAAACTAAATCAAAAAGATGAAGATCTAGGTTTAGAATAAAATCCCAAAAAATAGTTATAATTTCCAATGTAGAATTGTGTTTATTATGTTTTAATTGCTCCTTTTTTGCTTTTAGAAACTTTTAAAGTCCTTTTAAGCAGCTTTTTTAGTAATCGTTTTAAGTTTGTTTTGTAGAATTAAAGTTTGCCAAATTTCTGCGCGTTCAACTTCAGAGTCTTGAGTATACTCATCATTAATATTGTAAAGATTAAGAGTTACACTTTCGTTTTTCTTTGTAAAGAACAATTCTATTTCTAAAGATTGTAATTCAGGTTCTAGTGTAGAATCCTTTTTAAAATCTCTGTTTTTTTTGTTTATTTGACAGCTTTTCACAGTGTTAAGATCAATTTTTATCAATTTTGTTTCTTCATTAATTATTTTTATAAATATTAATATGTTTTTATTCACATCAAATCCAAGGAAATTTTTGTTCCATTGTTCTGTTTTTGTAAATGATAAATTTTCATCTTTTAATGCATTTGTAATTAATTTAGCATTTTTTTTCGCACTGCTTTTTCCTATAATAATTAACCAAATAATTGGTAAAACGCACAGAAGAGTTGTAATTGCATAAATTACGGACATAGATATTTTCATTATAATTATAGTTTAATTTTTTTATTGAATTTGTTATAGTAAGTCTTAGTTCTCAATAAATGAGAACAGTGTAAAATGATTTATAAACAAATTACTTAGGTAAAAAAATGAAACGGAAAGATGATTGTTGTTGAAGTTAATTTTAGAGGTATAGTTTCTCCTATCGATAAATAGTTAAGCTTATAATCGTAGGTTTTAGCAATAGGTTGTTTTAGCTTGTTTTTTGTAAGCTTAAACGGGATTTTAAAGTTTTTTAAAGTCCAATTATCTCTGTTGACTTTTAAGGTGTTATCAACAATTAGTGCATATTGATTAGTATTGTTAGATAATTTTTTAATTTCTAATTGAGAATAAAATGCAGTATTTACAGCATTTTTGGGTGATGTAGTAGTAAATGATAGCCATAAAAAAAGGCTAAAAATAAAACACTTAATTTTAAGCATTTTTTATATAATTTATACACAAATCTATTACAATTAGATCTTAAAAGATTCGGGTTGAAATGTTAATTATTTCTTAAAATTTCTTACAGCTGTCCGTCGCTTTTTAAGTTTTTAATTGCATCCATAATTTTTGGATTGTCATATCTTAAAGGATGAAAATTCTCAGCGTAACTTGGTAAATCATCTTTTTCTAAAATATAATGAGCACAAAGTTCACCTGCAGCACAAGCGCTCATGGTTCCGTAACCAGCAAGTGCGCCAATTACAAAAACATTTTTTTCTTTAGTTGGCCCAATAAGTGGCCAGTTTTCTTTTGTTCTTGTATAATAACCAGCATATTCTATCATAGGATTTGGAATATTTTCTTCATAAGCTGCCAATTCAGGAATAAAACGACTTGCTCCTTTTAAGACTGCTTGCGGAAAAAAATCAAAATTCTTAGGAGTCCATTCTGGTGTTTCATTTTCTGTTTGAAATGCCCAACCAAGCTTTATGCCTTCAGTCTCTGGTTTTATATGTAATCCTCCTGGAAATTCTTGTAATAACCAGTGTAACTTTTCATCCGATGAAAAAAAATCTATTTCATCTATAGACCAATTTAGTTTTTGAGAATCGGCATAAATAGTAAATGGCATGTTTTTGGGGATGATGTTTTTAGGATCTGGAATGATGAATTTTCTTTGTAAAGTGTTTAAAATATTGAATTCTAACCCTATCATTTTACCAATATTGTTGATAAAAGGGCCAGATGAAATTACAATTTGAGAAGCATCTAAGGTTTCGTTAGTTTCTAAGGTTATTTTAAATTCAGTATTATTTTTTGTTATTGATAAGACTTCTGATTGTATAAATTGCAATCCCATTTTTTTAGCTTCACGAAAAAGTAGGTTTCCTAAATCGTAGACATCTATCTTTCCGGCATTTTTTATTTTAATGATTTTTTCTATTTTTTCATCAAAATAAGGAAAATCAGATTTAATGATTTTTTTATCAGTAATTTCTTCTAAGGCATTTTTAGAATTTTCATTTTCTTCAATATCAAATATTGGGTTTTCTTTATGGTGACTAATAAAATTATATCCAGATGCTATCATTTTAAAAGAGTCGTTTCCATATTCTTTCCTTAATTCTTTCATCAAAAAAATACTTCTACTAACAAACTTCTGCATGCATTCTTGTGGCCAAAAATCTCTGTAGTTTTCTCCAGATTTACTAGTCGTAAAAGATAAAGGTTGGTTTTTATCAACTAAAATAACATTTGCTTTACTATTATTTTTTAAAATATAATAGGCGGTTGAAACACCAGCAATTCCTGCTCCACAAATAATTATAGGTTTAGTCATGTATTTAATAATTATAAATTGATAGTAGATAATAGTTATTTCAAATGTATTTAAATATTTGAAGGTAAAAACACAATTAAACAATAAAAATATCAGAAACTATTTGTATGTTTTTCTATTTTCAGTTTATAACAGACAACCACTCAAAATTTGCTTAACTTTTTATTATATTATAATTAATATTTATATGAAGACTAAATTTTAGATTATTAAACTTTAATAAAATTAAGTTTGATTATTCATTTTTTAATAGTTAGCAAATTGTTTCACAAATAAAAAGACACCTTTTACATTTAGTTTAGGGAGTTTTTTAAGTAATTAAATTTGGGGGACTAAAAAAAGTTTATATTTTTATGCAGTGATTTTACTATTTGTATCTTTTTTATTAAATATCCTTTTGATAAGCTGAGATGTAAATGCACCTATTATTGCTGGAATTGTATAAATTCCATATAATATGAATTCAATAGGAAACATATTATGAGAGCTAGAATCTGCAATCATTTCACAAAAAGTGGCTAAAGGAAACAAAACCATGCTCAATAGTCCAATTTTCCAAGATGAAACATCACTAAATAGCTTAACTATAAATCCTGATAAAAATAGGAAGATTAAACTGTACTTTGATATGCCTTCTATTCCTGTTCTGATTAAAGGAAATAAAGGTGAATCATATTGCTTTAAATCATCAAGAAATAATGTGGGTAAAATAATTGAACTCATTCCTAATAGTGCAATTGATACAAATGAAATTATATTTTTTGTTTTCATAAATCTTTAAGGTGTTTTTTATTGTTGGTTAAAACGAAACACTGTTGCGAAGTTGTTTATATGTACATGCACATAACAGGTTCTGGCAAGGTAGTCTATTTTAAGTACATGAAATTTTAGTAAAAACCCCCTTTTTTTAATTTGGAGAAATAGTTGCTTTTTGCTGCTTTTAACTAAATTGTCCATTATTCAAGGATTTATAGGTTGGTTTATGGTAAGTGTTTTTAGTGTATCTCTAATTTCACAACTATTAAATTAATCACATAAAAGAAACAAGAGTATAATTTATTTGTTGTTCAATATTTGTACTTTTGATTTTAAACTACTTATAATCTTATGAAAAAAAGTATCATTATCTTATCTATTTTCTTTTTAGTAACTGCTTGTAAAGGAAAAAAATATTTAAAATCCTTTGTAAAATATGATGAGACAATAGTTGTTAAACAACAGCAAAATCATCAAAATAGTAGAATGAAATTTAAACTCTTTCAATCTAAAGTTTTAGATATGAATGAAGTTTACAAACCTTTTAATGAAGAATTAGCCACTTTTACAGAGCAAGATTTCCAAACATTAAAACCCTTAATTTTAGAACAAGATATTCCTTCGTTACAAAAAAGTGTAAAGGATGGTAAACTGAGTTATGAAAAATTAACGCTTTTTTATCTGTATAGAATTCGAAAATTTGAAAGCGATTCAACGTTGTCTTTAAACAGCATTATTGCTTTAAATCCGAATGTGTTAAAAGAAGCCAAAGAAAAGGATAAACAAAAAAAGGATGTTTCAAAATTTTCTATTTACGGAATGCCAATTTTATTGAAAGACAATATCAATACCAAAGAAATGGCAACTACGGCAGGAGCAATTGCTTTGCAAAGAAATTTTACAAAAAATAATGCTTTTATTGTAGAGAAGTTAATAGAAAATGGTGCACTAATTTTAGGGAAAGTAAATTTGAGTGAATGGGCTTATTTTTTCTGTTCGGGTTGTCCTTTAGGATATTCTGCCATAGGTGGACAAACGTTAAATCCTTATGGAAGAGGCGAATTTGAAACAGGAGGAAGTTCGGCCGGAAGTGGAGTTACTGTTGCCGCCAACTTTGCGGTTGCAGCTGTTGGAACAGAAACGTCGGGTTCTATTACATCTCCTTCAAGTTTAAATTCCGTGGTGGGTTTAAAACCTACTATTGGCGTTTTGAGTAGAACAGGTATTGTGCCAATTTCTAGTACATTAGACACACCTGGACCGATGACTAAGAATGTTATAGACAATGCAATTTTAATGAATGCAATGCGTGGTTTTGATAAAAATGATGCTGCTTCAATGAAATTAGATGAAGATTATTTAAAAAACGGATTTCAAAATACATTTCAAGGAAAAAGAGTAGGTGTTTTACAACCCTTGCTAAGTGATTCGATCTATGGAGCTACTATTGATAAATTAAAAAATGCAGGTGTAGAAATTATAGAAATTACGCCTCCACAAATAGCTTTTGATGGATTTATAACTTTGTTAAATATAGATATGAAACATGATTTGCCTACATATTTAGCAAACAATGCAGACAAATTATTAGATATTAAAAATGTAAAAAGTGTTGTTGAATTTAATAAAAAAGATACGCTTTTAAGAGCTCCTTATGGTCAACAATTATTTGAAGGAATTGTAAAAGATACTACTACTTTAGAACAATTAGAAGTAATAAAAGCCAACTTAAAATCAGAAGGCGAAAAGTTTTTAGCATCACTTACATCCCAAAATTTAGATGTAATTTTATCGATAAACAATTATCATTCAGGTGTTGCTGCAGTTGCAAAACATCCAACGTTAACGGTTCCTATGGGATATAAAAAATCTGGAGAACCTATTAGTTTAACGTTTATAGGTGTTCCTTTTTCTGAACGAAAATTATTAGAAATTGGTTTTGCTTTTGAGCAATTAACAAAAGCAAGAAAAACACCAAAAAACTATCAATAAGAAAATTTTAATCAGCTAAAAACATGTATTTTTGCACTCGTTTTCATTTTATCAAATTGAAACAAAAATTAATTAAAGTTGATAGCCAAAAGCGAATTCGCTAAAGGCAAAAAGATATAAATATGCGTACAAAAACCATCAAACAAAATAAGATTAACGTTGTAACTTTAGGATGCTCAAAAAACATTTACGATAGTGAAGTTTTAATGGGACAATTAAAAGCCAATGGCAAAAATGTGGTGCACGAAGATGAAAATGATGATGGAAATATTGTCGTGATTAATACCTGTGGCTTTATTGGTAAAGCAAAAGAAGAAAGTATTGATACCATTTTACACTACGCAAAAAGAAAAGAAGCTGGTGAAATTGATAAAGTTTTTGTTTCTGGTTGTTTAAGTGAACGCTATAAACCAGATTTAGAAAAGGAAATCCCGAATGTAGATCAATATTTTGGTACACACGATTTACCTAATTTATTAAAGGTTTTAGAAGCAGATTATAAACACGAATTAATAGGAGAGCGTTTAACAACAACGCCAAAACATTACGCATATTTAAAAATAGCAGAAGGTTGTGATAGACCTTGTTCTTTTTGCGCAATTCCTTTAATGAGAGGAAAACATGTTTCTACGCCGATTGAGGATATCGTTACAGAAGCTACAAAATTAGCCGAAAAAGGAATTAAAGAAGTAATGTTAATTGCACAAGATTTAACGTATTACGGTTTAGATATATACAAAAAAAGAGCGTTGGCAGAATTGTTAGAAGCGTTGGCTAAAGTTGACGGAATTGAATGGATTAGAATGCATTATGCTTTTCCTACAGGTTTCCCGATGGATGTTTTAGATGTGATGAAACGCGAGCCAAAAGTGTGTAATTATTTAGATATCCCGTTGCAACACATTAATACCGAGTTGTTAAAATCTATGAAACGTGGAACGACGCATGAAAAAACAACGGCGTTAATTCATAAATTTAGAGAAACGGTTCCAGAAATGGGCATTAGAACTACTTTAATTGTTGGGTATCCTGGAGAAACTGAAGAAATGTTTCAAGAATTAAAAGATTGGGTAGAAGAAATGCGTTTTGAACGTTTAGGGGTTTTTGAATATTCGCACGAAGAAAATACAGGTGCGTATGTTTTAGAAGATGATGTTCCTGCGGATGTAAAGTTTCAACGAGTAAATGAAATTATGGAAATTCAATCTCAAATTTCTTGGGAATTGAATCAAGAAAAAATTGGAAAAACGTTTAGATGTTTGTTTGATAGAAAAGATGGAGAGTTTTTCTACGGAAGAACAGAATATGATTCGCCAGATGTAGATAATGATGTTGTAGTTGATGCAAAAGAACATTATATCAAAATTGGTGAATTTATTGATATTAAAATTCATGATGCTGGAGATTATGATTTACACGGTACGCCAGTTGTAAAACAAGAAAAACCAGTTTCTTTAAATCAAAAAAGAAAATAGAAAATTTAAAATCCTACGCTAAGTAGGATTTTTTTATACAATAAAGTACGATGAAAAAAACATATTTTAATTGGAGTTCTGGTAAGGATTCTGCTTTGGCGCTTTATAAAATTTTACAAAATCCTGATTATAATGTAGATTTATTAGTAACTACGGTAAACAAAGATTTTAATAGAGTTTCTATGCATGGTCTTAGAAATGAATTGTTATTAAAGCAAGCAAAATCCATAGGAATCAATCTAAAAACTATAGAATTTCCTGCGGATGTTACGATGGATTTGTATGCTAAAATCATGAAAGAAGCAATGGATTCTTTAGTTGAAAAAGAATACTCGCATACCATTTTTGGTGATATTTTTTTAGAAGATTTAAAAGCGTATAGAGATACCAAATTAGCAGAAGTACATATTACAGGTGTGTATCCGCTTTGGAAAAAAGACACAAAAGAGATACTACAAGAATTTTTAGATCTAGGCTTTAAAGCAATTACGGTTTGTGTTAATGCTAAGTTGCTAGGAGAGGAGTTTGTGGGCAGAGTTATTGACGAACAGTTTATAAAAGATTTACCAGAAAATGTAGATTGCTGTGGAGAAAATGGAGAGTTTCACACCTTTGTTTTTGACGGACCAATTTTTAAAAAACCCGTTGATTTTACTATTGGAGAAAAAACCTTGCGTTCATACACCTTGCATGACGATGACGATGATAATTGTTATCAAGCTAAAAAAGAAGATGCAAACCACGATACTAGTTTTTGGTATTGCGATTTGACTTAAATAAAAGAACATAATATTCATTAAAAAAGGACTTAAAAGGTTAGAATCAATTTTAATCAATTGAAAAATTTTATATTTGTTCTTCTAAATAAATACAATGACATTAATAAAATCGATATCAGGAATTAGAGGTACAATTGGCGGAAAAACTGCCGATAATTTAACGCCTATAGATGCTGTAAAATTTGCATCCGCTTATGGAGCTTTCATAAAAAAAAGAAATCCGAATAAAGAAAAAATTACAGTTGTAATTGGTAGAGATGCTCGTATTTCGGGTAAAATGATTTCTAGTTTGGTTGCAAATACTTTAGTTGGTTTAGGTATCAATGTAGTTGATTTAGGCTTGTCTACAACACCAACGGTAGAAGTTGCAGTTCCTTTAGAAAAAGCAGATGGAGGAATTATTTTAACGGCTTCTCACAATCCAAAACAATGGAATGCCTTAAAATTATTAAATGAAAAAGGAGAATTCTTAAATGGAGAAGAAGGTGAGCAAATTCTTGCTTTAGCAGAAAGTGAAGATTTTGAATTTGCAGAAGTTGATGATTTAGGTTCTTATAAAAAGAATAAAAAATACTTAAAAAAACATATTAAAGAAGTTTTAAATCTTGATTTAGTGGATGTGAAAGCCATTAAAAAAGCAAAATTTAAAGTAGTTGTTGATGGTGTAAATTCTACTGGAGGAATTTTTATTCCTGCTTTATTAAAAAAATTAGGTGTTGAATGTGTTGAATTATATTGTACACCAAATGGTGAATTCCCTCACAATCCAGAACCTTTAAAAGAACATTTAACAGCTATTTCTGAATTGGTAGTTAAAGAAAAAGCAGATTTAGGAATTGTGGTTGATCCAGATGTAGATAGATTGGCTTTAGTTTCTGAAGATGGTTCTATGTTTGGCGAAGAATATACCTTAGTTGCTTGCGCAGATTATGTTTTAGGAAGATTAAAAGGTGGAAACACCGTTTCTAATTTATCTTCTTCTAGAGCGTTAAGAGATGTTACAGAAAAACATGGCGGAACCTATACTGCATCTGCAGTTGGTGAAGTGAATGTGGTGATAAAAATGAAAGAAACCAATACTGTAATTGGTGGCGAAGGAAATGGAGGAATCATTTATCCTGCTTCACATTACGGGCGTGATTCTCTAGTTGGAGTTGCTTTATTTTTATCGCATTTAGCACATCAAAAAGTATCTTGTAAAACGTTAAGAGATTCGTATCCAAGTTATTTTATGAGTAAAAATAAAATTCAGTTAACGCCAGAAATTAATGTTGATGAAATTTTAGAAACCATGGCATCAACCTATAAAAATGAAGATGTAAATACAATTGATGGCGTAAAAATCGATTTTGCTGATGAATGGATTCATTTAAGAAAATCGAACACAGAACCAATTATTAGAATTTATACAGAAGCAAAATCACAACAAGCAGCAGGTGATTTAGCGGTTAGATTTATCAAGGAAATTAAAGCAATAATAGCATAATATTTTGAAAACAAAAGCAATCATAGTTTCATTTTTATTAATGAGCATCTGTTCTTTTTCACAAGAAGAAAAATCAGAAAAAATAACGAATAAAGGAAAATTCTTTGTCTATTGGGGATGGAATAGGGCTAATTATTCTAATTCTGATATTCATTTTACAGGTAATAATTACGATTTTACGTTACGTGATGTGACAGCGCAAGACAGACAAACTCCGTTTAGTTTTAACGATTATTTAAATCCGGTTAGAATTACCATTCCTCAAAATAATTACAGAATAGGTTATTTTTTAAAAGAAAATTACACAATTTCAATTGGTGTAGACCACATGAAATATGTAATGGATGCTGGTCAAACCGTTAAAATTAATGGAGAAATAAATTCAGGAACTCCTTTTGATGGCGTTTATAATAATGATGACATTGTATTATCAGAAGATTTTTTACAGCTAGAACATACAGATGGTTTGAATTATGTAAATGTTGAGTTTAGAAGATTTGATGATATTAGTTATTTAATTGGTTTAAATCATAGAAATTTTCAAATAAATCTTACGGAAGGTTTTGGTGCAGGAATTTTATATCCAAGAACTGATGTAACATTATTAGGGCAAGAAAGACATGACGAGTTTCATTTGGCAGGTTGGGGAGCGTCAGCAGTTGTAGGTTTAAATCTAACATTTTTTAAATACTTTTTTATACAATCTGATTTAAAATTAGGATATATAAATATGCCAGATGTTAGAACAACAATTAGTCTTGATGATAAAGCAACACAATCTTTTACTTTTTTTGAAAGAACAATTCTTTTTGGAGGTAGATTTAATATATTTTAAAGGCACAGAATGAATTTAGAACAATTTTTTTCTCAGTTTAGACAACAAACTATTGGTGTAAATCAAACATTCTTATCTCCTTATGGAGAGCAAAAAATAATCTATGCAGATTGGACTGCAAGTGGAAGATTATATAGACCAATTGAAGAAAAAATTTGTAATGAAATAGGTCCTTTTGTTGCAAATACGCATACAGAAACATCAACAACTGGCGCAGCAATGACATTAGCGTATCATGAAGCTAGAAACATTATAAAACGTCATGTAAATGCAAATTCTCATGATGTTTTAATAACAACAGGTTCTGGAATGACAGGTGTTGTGAATAAATTTCAAAGAATTTTAGGATTAAAAGTATCAGAAAGTTTAAAAAATTACACAACTATTCCTGATGATTTAAAGCCGATTGTTTTTGTGTCTCATATGGAGCATCATTCTAATCAAACTTCTTGGTTAGAAACAATTGCAGATGTAGAGGTAGTTCCTTGTAATGAAGAAGGGTTGGTGTGTTTAAAAAGCTTTGAAAAATGCATTCAAAAACACGAGCACAGAATCATAAAAATTGCGTCAATAACAGCGTGTTCTAATGTAACTGGTATAAAGACGGAATATCATAAAGTTGCAAAGTTAATTCATAAATATAATGGCTTATGTTTTGTAGATTTTGCTTGTTGTGCACCTTATGTTGATATTAATATGCATCCAGAAATAGAGGAAGAATATTTAGATGCAATTTTCTTTTCTCCGCATAAATTTTTAGGAGGTCCAGGAAGTTCTGGAGTTTTAATTTTTAATAAGAAATTATATAAAAATACTGTGCCAGATAATCCAGGAGGAGGAACTGTAAGTTACACAAATCCTTGGGGACAACATGATTATTTTGATGATGTAGAAACTAGAGAAGATGGTGGGACGCCAGGTTTTTTACAAACTATAAAAATTGCTTTGGCAATTCAGTTGAAAGACAAAATGGGCGTAGAAAACATTAAAAAAAGGGAGGATGAAATTAATAAAGTACTATTTACTACTTTAGAAAATTTATCAGGCGTAAAAATATTAGCCCCAAATCATAAAGAAAGATTAAGTATTTTTTCTTTCTATTTTGAAAAAGTTCATTTTAATTTAGTTGTAAAATTATTAAACGATCGTTTTGGAATTCAGACAAGAGGAGGATGTTCTTGTGCCGGAACTTATGGGCATTTTTTACTAAATGTAGATCAAGCAACTTCAAACAGAATAAAGGATGAAATTTTGCATGGTTGTAATACTCAAAAACCAGGTTGGATTCGTTTGTCTTTACATCCAACAGTAACAAATTCTGAACTTAATTTTATTTGTAATTCGCTAAAAGAATTATCAGAAAATATAGAAAATTGGTCTAAAGATTATACATACGATTCTATAAAAAATGATTATGCACATAAATCTGTAGAACCAATAGAAAAAGAGTTGGTTAAGAGTTGGTTTTCTGTTTAGAAGCCTTCATTTTTTTCCATTCTTCAAATTTATTTCTGTGTTTAAATCTCTTGTGAGACCATAAATAAACCTCTGGTTGTTGGTTAATATTCTTTTCAGAAATTGTTAAGAAAACATCTGTTAGATCATAGTTTTTAAAAGTATTAGGTTCATTTGTAATTAATTGAAATTCTAATTCGTAAAAACCTCTTTTTACTTTTTTAGAAGTCCAAACAACATAAGAAAGATTGTATTTTTTGGCAAGCATTTCTGCACCTGTGTGTATTGGCACTTTTACGCCCATAAATTCTTTCCAATAATGTGTTTTGTGTAACTGTGGCGATTGATCACTTAATAAACAATATAAACTTTGCTCTTTATTTTTATAATTTTTATCTATGTTTTTAATTGTATTAGCAGTTCTGTATAGTACTCCACCAAATCTAGATCTAGATTTTTTAAGTGTATTTTCAAAATATTTATTGTTTATTTTCGTGTAAGCAGCATGAGATTTAATGTTGTGTAACGTAAGTGGTAAACCTAATAACCATTCCCAGTTAGCGTGATGTGTACCCACAAGAGCAATGCTTTTTCCTGTATCTGTAATATCTTGTAAAACTTCAATGTTTTTATAAGTGTAGCGTTTTCGAATTTCTTTTTCTGATATTGTGAAAGATTTTACACTTTCCATAACTAAATCTGTAAAATGTTTAAAAAATCCTTTTGCTATTTTTATTCTTTCTTCTTCGGATTTTTCTGGAAATGCAAGTTTTAAATTTTCTAAAACTACTTTTTTTCGATATCCAATTACGTAGTAAATCAAGAAGAAAAAGAAATCTGAAATAGCATATAAAATACGCATTGGCAATCTAGAAAGTAGCCAGATAAAAGGGTAGGTAATAGCAAAAACTAAAAATTGCATATGGTTTTTTTTAAGATGCAAATATCTAATTTTTAAATTAAAAAGAAAGGGTAATTAATACAAAGAGATTTTGTTATTTTTGCAAGATGATGCAAGGTTCAAATCCCATAGTTTTAGTTATAATTATCGCCAACGTTTTGTTCTCTATGAAAGGGTTTGATGATTACTCTTTTTTAGATAAATATAAATTTCAAGTAGGTAGAGTTCTAGGAAAAGAAAAAATTAGAATGTTAACTTCTGGTTTTTTACACGTAGATTGGATGCATCTTGGTTTTAATATGTATGCATTGTATATGTTTGGCGATTTTGTAGCTGGTATTTTAGGAACAACTAGTTTTTTAATTATTTATTTTGGTAGTTTATTGGCGGGTAGTTTGTATACATTACATTATCATAAAAACGAACCTTATTATAGTGCTGTAGGTGCTTCGGGTGCAGTTTCCGGAATTGTATATTCTTCTATTTTGGTTTTTCCTGATATGCAATTGTTATTGTTTTTTGCAATTCCGATTCCGGGATATGTTTTTGCGGTAGGTTATTTATTATATTCTATTTATGGAATGAAAAAACAAGTAGGTAACATTGGGCATGCGGCGCATTTAGGAGGAACTATTGGCGGATTTGCTTTAACTCTTTTGTTAAATCCTATTTTGTTTAGAACTAACAGTGCACTTGTAATTATGTTAGCAATTCCAATTATTTTAGTATTGCTTTTTGGTGATAAATTAAAGAATTTATAAAGCAAAAAAAAAGACTTTACAAGTAAGTAAAGTCTTTTTTGAGCGAAAGACCGGGTTCGAACCGGCGACATTCAGCTTGGAAGGCTGACGCTCTACCAACTGAGCTACTTTCGCATTATTGGTAAGCGGTTGCAAATATACATTCATTTTTGAGTTCTGCAATGTTTTTTTTATCAAAAATCAATAAAAATTTTTATAGTCTCTGAGTTCCTTTATAAAATGAAATCCTTAGATATTGGTAACTTAATTATAAAAAACGTATATAGCTTATAGTTAATTATATAGGTTTTAAATGTTATAGTTTCTAAACTTTTTTTCTTTAAATGGTCATCAATCAAAATTAAATATGGGTTTACTTATTTTTTTTTTTGACATCCGTTTATTAAGCATAATCTATTATTTGAAGTGTGTTTTAAATAATATTTCTATTAAATGTAAATTTCTTGATATATATTGATTGGTTGTAAATGAAGAAGTAAGAAATAAACGGATCAATTTTAAATCACTTAATTTAAGCTTTGATCTTGACTGTTTTAAACTTTTTTTTTCTTAAAATAGCTAAAAACTTTTCGAAATAAATAGTTAAATTACTTATTGTTAGTTTTTTATGATTCAAAAAAAACGTATTAGTTTCTATTAATATTAGCAATTATTTAATATGAATTATAATGACCAACAGGTTTAAATAGTATATTTACAAAAGTAAATAAAAATAGAAATGAAAGTAGTTACGCTTACCATAAATCCGGCTTTAGATAAAAGTGCAAAAGTTACAGAAATGATACCTTTTGATAAATTAGATTGTTTAGATATTACCTATCATCCAGGAGGTGGAGGAATTAATATTTCGAGAGTTTTACATCGATTAGCGGTAGAAAGTCATTGTGTTTTTCCTTATGGTGGTAAAACAGGTGAGCATTTAATAGAATTATTACAAGAAGAACACGTTTCTGTTTATTCGACGCCAATTTCTGTTTGGACAAGAGAAAATTTTGCGGTTTTTGAGAACAAAACCAATTTGCAATATAGATTCGGAATGCCAACAGAATCTTTTAAGGAAGATGAAATGAAGAATGTAGAAAGATTGATAAATGAGCAAGTGGCAACAGACGATATTTTTGTAATTAGTGGAAGTTTACCAAAAGGATTACCAACAGATTATTATTCTAAATTGATTAAAAATTTAAAAGCAAAAGGAGTAAAAGTTATTGTGGATACATCTGGTCCTGTTTTTAGCGAAGTTTTAAAAAACGAGTTATTCCTGATAAAACCAAATCAAAAAGAATTAGCACGTTTAGCGGGTAAAGAATCTTTATCTAAAAAAAAACGTGAGGCATTTGCTATGAAATTGGTGACTACAAATCTATCAAAATACGTGGTCGTTTCTTTAGGAAAAGATGGTGCTTTTATGGCGCATAAAGACGGAATTGAATATGTTGCCGCTCCAGAAATTTCTGTAAAAAGTACAATTGGTGCAGGAGATAGTATGGTTGCAGGTTTAATTTATGCAATTGTAAAAAACGAAACTCCTAAAAATATGTTACGTTGGGGCGTTGCTTGTGGTGTTTCTGCAACTTTAAGTGAAGGTTCAGATTTGGCACATAAAGCAGATATTGAAGAAGTTTTGAAGCAATTGTAATTTATTTAATAAGTAATTAGGTTAAAAAAGATTTTGTAATTCGGCAAAGCTATCCACAACAAAAGTAGGATTGTACTTGCCAATGTGTTCGTTGTAATTATAACCATAACTTACGCCAATGCTCTGTACATTTGCATTTTTACTTGCCAGGATATCGTTTTTAGAATCGCCAACCATCAAGCTTTTTTCTATAGTTGTGTTCATTTCTTTTATGATGTGCAAAAGAGGTATGGCACTTGGTTTTTTCTCGGATAAAGAATCTTCACCAATCCAAATTTTAAAGAACTGTTTAATTTTTAAGGCATCTAAAATAGGGGCAATTAAGTTGAATGGCTTGTTTGTACAAATAGCCATGTTATACCCTTTTTTATCTAGATATTTTAATGTTTTTAAAACCTTAGGATATAAAAATGTTTCTTGACACACAGCTTCTTTGTAAGCAGCTAAGTAAATTTTAAAAGCTTCGTCTATTAATTTTTCAGAAATTTCTTTCTCTTTCCTAGTGTGTTTTAGGGCTCTTTGTACTAAAGGTTTTGCGCCGTTGCCAACGAATGGTGTAACTTCTTCTAAGGTTAATGAAGGTAATTGATAATACAATAACATTTTATTAATAGCCAACGTTAAATCTGGAATACTGTTAATGAGCGTTCCGTCTAAGTCGAATATAATTAGGTCTTTTTCTTTAAAATTCATGATATTAATTTATTGGTTTAATGAGTTTCAAAAATAGCATCTTCTGTTAACAAAGCATGATTAGATTTTATAAAACTTTTTTTAAAAAAAATAAAATTGTTTTTTGTCATTGGGTATTACTATCCCGAAACTACTTAAAATTTACAGAAATACTTTTTCAAATAGTAGATTTTATATAACCAAAGATTTTATCTGATTGTTTTCAATTAGAATATATTAAATGAATAGACATCGTATTTAAAAACTAGTTAACTATCTTGTTTTTAGTAAAGTAAATATAAATTTAACAGTTGGGTATAATGTAGTTAAACGTTTCAATATCAGCAAAACGCAATAAAATTGTACTTTTGATAGCTGATACCTAATAATAGTAATAAATATCAAGAAAAATGGCAAAGACATTATTTGACAAAGTATGGGATTCACACGTGGTACGTAGTGTAAAAGACGGACCAGATGTGTTTTTTATAGACCGTCATTTCATCCACGAAGTTACAAGTCCTGTAGCTTTCTTAGGATTAGAAAGTAGAGGAAACAGTGTAGTTTATCCTGCACGTACATTCGCAACTGCAGATCACAACACACCAACTATAAATCAACATTTACCAGTTGCAGATCCTTTATCTGCAAATCAATTAGATGCTTTAGAAAGAAATGCTGCAAAACACGGTATTTCTCACTGGGGTTTAGGTGATTTAAATAATGGAATAGTACACGTTGTAGGTCCAGAAAACGGAATTACATTACCTGGTGCAACGATTGTTTGTGGAGATTCACATACATCTACACATGGTGCTTTTGGTGCAATTGCCTTTGGTATTGGTACATCAGAAGTAGAAATGGTATTGTCTACACAATGTATTATGCAGCCAAAACCTATGAAAATGCGTATCAACGTAAATGGTAAATTAGGTTTAGGTGTAACTCCTAAAGATGTAGCTTTATATATTATATCTAAACAATCTACTTCTGGAGCAACTGGATATTTTGTAGAATATGCGGGTGATGTTTTTGAAGACATGTCTATGGAAGGTCGTATGACTGTGTGTAATTTATCTATTGAGATGGGTGCACGTGGAGGTATGATTGCTCCAGATGCAAAAACATACGAGTATTTAAAAGGTCGTGCTCAAACTCCTAAAGGAGCAGATTGGGACAAGGCGATGAAATATTGGGAAACTTTATCTACCGATGAAGGAGCAGAATTTGATGTTGAGTTTACATATGATGCTTCAGATATCGAACCAATGATTACTTATGGAACAAACCCAGGAATGGGAATGGGTGTTTCTAAAACAATCCCTCTAGCAGAAACGGTTGAAGGTGGTGTAGAAACGTATAAAAAATCATTAGGATATATGTCTTTTAACGAAGGCGATTCTATGATTGGTAAACCTATTGACTTTGTATTCTTAGGTTCTTGTACAAACGGACGTATAGAAGATTTTAGAGCATTTTGTTCTATTGTTGAAGGAAGACAAAAAGCAGACAATGTAACTGCTTGGTTGGTACCAGGTTCTCATAAAGTGGTAGATCAAATTAAAGCAGAAGGTTTAGATAAAATTATTACAGACGCAGGTTTTGTTTTAAGAGAGCCAGGTTGTTCTGCTTGTTTGGCAATGAATGATGATAAAATTCCTGCAGGAAAATTATCAGTTTCTACATCAAACAGAAACTTTGAAGGAAGACAAGGACCAGGGTCTAGAACATTATTAGCATCACCTTTAGTGGCTGCAGCATCTGCAGTACAAGGAGTTGTTACAGATCCTCGTACGCTTTTGGTGGGTTAGCAGTTTACAGTCTCAGTAAGCAGTCTTTAGTGGCCGTTTACAGTCTAAAAAAACTAGCTAAATAAAATATTTTATAAAGAATCAATAATTACTGCCAACTGAAAACTGGCAACTGAATACTTAAAAACAATGGCTTACGATAAATTTGAAGTATTAACAAGTACAGCTTATCCATTACCAATAGAAAATGTGGATACAGATCAAATAATTCCTGCTCGTTTCTTAAAAGCAACTGAGCGTGTAGATTTTGATATCAATTTTTTCCGTGATTGGAGATACAATCAAGATGGAACACCAAAAACAGATTTTCCTTTAAACAAAGAAATTTATGCAGGTTCTAAAATCTTAGTAGGAGGTAGAAACTTTGGTTCTGGTTCTTCTAGAGAGCATGCAGCTTGGTCCGTGTACGATTTTGGTTTACGTTGTGTAATTTCTTCTGCATTTGCAGATATTTTTAAAGGTAACTGTTTAAATGTTGGGGTTTTACCTGTACAGGTTTCACCTAAATTTGCAGATACTTTATTTGCTGCAATTATGGCAGATCCTAAAACAGAAATAGAAGTTGATTTACCTAACCAGAAAGTAACGTTAGTTGCTACTGGTGAGTCTGAATCTTTTGTAATAAATACCTACAAAAAAGACAATATGTTAAACGGTTTTGATGATATTGATTATTTAAAAAACATCGAAAACGAAATTTCTGCATTTGCTGAAACAAGACCATTTTAAGAATCCTTTTTAGGTTAAAGCATGGCAAAAAGAAAGATTGAAATAATGGATACGACACTGCGTGATGGAGAACAAACATCAGGCGTGTCGTTTTCAGTTTCTGAAAAATTAACAATAGCAAAATTACTTTTAGAAGAATTAAAAGTAGATCGCCTAGAAATAGCTTCTGCAAGAGTTTCTGATGGTGAATTATTGGCAGTAAAGAAAATAACTTCTTGGGCTACTGAACATAATTTTTTAGACAAAATTGAAGTGTTAACTTTTGTTGATGGAGGAAAATCTATCGATTGGATGCTTGATTCTGGAGCTAAAGTTCAGAATTTATTAACCAAAGGTTCTTTAAATCACTTAACACATCAGCTTAAAAAAACACCTGCAGAACATTTTGAAGATATCAAAGCAACTATTGAATTAGCTACTAAACACGATATTAAAACCAATGTATATTTAGAAGATTGGTCTAACGGAATGCGAAATTCTAAAGCCTATGTTTTTGAGTATTTAGATTTTTTAACGACTCTTAATATCGAAAGAGTTTTATTGCCAGATACATTAGGTATTTTAACGCATACAGAAACTTTTGAATTTATATCTGAAGTTCGTCAAAAATACCCAAATTCTCACATCGATTTTCACGGTCATAATGATTATGATTTAGGTGTTGCAAATGTTATGGAGGCTGTAAAAGCTGGTGCAAATGGTTTGCATTTAACCATAAACGGAATGGGTGAACGTGCAGGAAATGCACCAATGGCAAGTGTTGTTGCGGTAATTAACGACTTTTTAAAGGATGTTAAAATTACTGTAAACGAAACAGCATTAAATAAAATAAGTAAGTTAGTAGAGACATTTTCAGGTTTTAGAATTCCTGTTAATAAACCAGTTGTAGGTGCAAATGTGTTTACACAAACTGCCGGAATTCATGCAGATGGTGATAATAAAAATAACTTGTATTTTAATGATTTAATGCCAGAGCGTTTTGGTAGAAAACGTAAATATGCATTAGGAAAAACATCAGGAAAAGCAAATATCCAAAAGAATTTACAAGATTTAGGGATTAGTTTAAATGATGAAGAGCTTAAAAAAGTTACCCAAAGAATCATTGAATTAGGAGATAAAAAAGAAGTCGTTTCGCAAGAAGATTTACCTTATATTATTTCTGATGTTTTAGATAGTGACACGATTGAAAAACGTGTTATTGTAGAAAATTATGTATTAGGTCATGCAAAAGGAATGAAACCATCAACCACTTTGCAATTAAGAGTTGAAGGTGTTTTGTATGAAGCGCATGCACAAGGAGATGGTCAATTTGATGCGTTTATGAATGCATTAAAAAAACTTTACAAAACGCATAGTAAAAAAGAAATCCCTAAGTTGATTGATTATGCCGTTAGAATTCCGCCAGGTAGTAATTCTGATGCACTGTGTGAAACAATTATCACTTGGAGAAGAGAAAAAAACGAATTTATTACTCATGGTTTAGATTCAGATCAAACAGTATCTGCAATCAAGGCTACAGAAAAAATGTTGAACATTATTTAGTAAACAGTTGCAGTCGCAGTTTTCAGTTTTGGATTCGAGTGAAAACATGCTGTCAGTTCGAGTGATTTTCGAATTTTTTTGAGAAAATTGTATCGAGAACATTTTAGTAAAAATAAAAAAATATTAAATAAATTATCAGCTATTTATTTAGCAAATAGCTAAAATCGAATAGCAAAAAGCTTAAAAATATGAAATTAAAAATCGCAGTATTAGCAGGAGACGGAATTGGTCCTGAAGTTATAGATCAAGCAGTAAAAGTATCTGATGCAATTGCTAAAAAATTTAATCACGAAATTACTTGGAGACCAGCTTTAACTGGTGCTGCAGCAATTGATGCAGTTGGGGAGCCTTATCCAGATGAAACACACGAAATTTGTGCGTCTTCAGATGCTGTTTTATTTGGTGCAATTGGGCATCCACGTTTTGATAATGATCCATCAGCAAAAGTTCGTCCAGAGCAAGGATTGTTAAAAATGCGTAAAAAGTTAGGCTTATTTGCAAATGTGAGACCAACATTTACGTTTCCTTCTTTGTTAGATAAATCTCCTTTAAAAAGAGAACGTATTGAAGGAACTGATTTGGTTTTTTTACGTGAATTAACTGGAGGAATTTACTTTGGTGAAAAAGGTAGAAAAGACGAAGGAGAAACTGCTTTTGACAATTGTGTTTACACAAGAGCTGAGGTACAACGATTAGCTGTAAAAGGTTTTGAATTAGCAATGACACGTTCTAAAAAATTGTGTTGTGTAGATAAAGCAAATGTTTTAGAAACTTCTCGTTTATGGAGAGAAACTGTACAAGCAATAGAAAAAGATTATCCAGAAGTTACGGTTTCTTATGAGTTTGTAGATGCAGTTGCAATGCGTTTGGTACAATGGCCAAATAGTTATGATGTATTAATTACAGAAAACTTATTTGGAGATATTTTAACCGATGAAGCTTCTGTTATTTCTGGTTCTATGGGATTAATGCCAAGTGCTTCTTTAGGTTCTAATATTGGCTTATTTGAACCAATACACGGTTCTTACCCGCAAGCAACAGGATTAAATATTGCGAATCCAATGGCTACCATTTTATCTGCAGCAATGATGTTCGAAAATTTTGGTTTATTAGAAGAAGGTAAAGTAATAAGAGACGCTGTAAATAGTGCTTTAGACAAAGGAATTGTTACAGAAGATTTAGCAGACGGAGGTAAGGCTTACGGAACAATTGAAGTAGGAAATTGGATTACAGAAAATATCTAAGAATTAGATTTAAAGTTGAATATATTTTTGTAAAAGCGCTCGAAATTCGAGCGCTTTTTTTTATGAATTTATTCAACTAAAATAGTATAAATTCCTTTTTGATTGTCTAAAGTATAGCTTGCATTTTCGATTCTTATTTCTTCAAAACGCGTAAATGAACAACAATTTTCACTTACTCTTTTTGCATTTACATAAAGAGTTAAAATTTCTTTATCCGCAACTTTTATAGAACATTCTACGATTTCTGTTTTCCAACCTATAGAACCAATACCTAAAATATTAAAATCATTTTCATCAATAAAAGTGAATTCAATATTCGTATTATCAGCTAAATTAATAACTTTAATATCGCTTTCATCAAAGGTTTTATTCGTAAATAAATTTTCTTTGGTTGTTGCATCAATAAATTCAAATTGAAAAGAATTGGGTGGCGTAAAACAAGCTTGGTTGCAATCATTTAAACTACAGTTTTGTAACAAAATGATCAAAAGAAATGGAATAAATTTTAAAGTTCTTTTCATGTTTTTTTGTACTAATTGGTGTTAATATAATTTAAGCTTCAATAGCATCTTCTATTTGATTTAATAGATCTTCTGGATCAAATGGTTTAAAGATAAAACCATTCATACCACTTTCTTCCATTTTGTCTTTTACTTCCATAAAAACAGAAGCAGATAGCGCTAAAATTGGTGTGTATTTATTAAATTTTCGTATTTCTTTAGAGGCTGTATAACCGTCCATAATTGGCATTTGTATATCCATCAAAATAACATCGTAGTTATTTTCTTTTACCATATTCACTGCTATTTGTCCATCATGTGCTACAAAAACTTTTAAATTTTCTTTTTCTAAAATTTGTTGTGCAACCATAATATTTATTAAGTTATCCTCAACTAACAAAACCGTATTTTGTTTAAAATTATGTTCTTTTTTATAAATAGTTTTATGTAAGTCTATATCTGATGCCAATTTTAAATTTATTTGAAAATAAAAACGACTTCCTTGGCCCATTACACTGTCTATTTTTACTTGAGACCCCATTGTTTCTATAATACTTTTTACAATTGGTAATCCTAAACCAGTACCTCCATACAATCGATTTGTGGTACTAGATGCTTGTGCAAATGCTTCCCAAATAATAGCTTGCTTATCTTCTGGTATTCCAATACCAGTGTCAATTATTTCTGTTAGTAAATCTAAAGAATCTTTATGTTGCTTTACTTTTCTAATTCTAAGGGTAACGCTTCCTTTATCAGTAAATTTAATAGCATTTGTTACCAAATTATTTATTACTTGATTAAATCTTACAATATCTAACCAAACGTAATTAATATCATCATCAATTTCTAAATTCATGATAATTCCCTTTTTTAAACAAGTAGCTTCATGAATTTTTTTGATTTGTTTAACAGCAACAGATAGATCTACGGGGATGTTATCTAGTTCAATATTAGTAGACTGCATTTTACTAAAATCTAAGACATTGTTCAACAGATTTAGTAATATTTTTCCAGAATAATTTAAGGCTTCAATATTTTGCACTTGATCTTCTCTTGGATTATTGTCGCCTAAAATATGAGAAAGGCCAATTACAGCGTTTAAAGGTGTTCTAATTTCATGGCTCATAGTACTTAAAAACTTCGATTTAGAATTCGATGCTTCTAATGCTTCTAATTCTTTTGAATGGATTTTATCAAAATACCTTGAATTTAAAATAAAAAAATAAACTAACTGAAATAATACTAAGGCAATGGCACTAGAAACGGCAATAGGATAAATTACTTCTCTTGCAATTATTGGGTCTAATTTTTTAGTTGCAAAAAGATTGTAATCTGTTAAAAAAAGCAGTGTCCATAAAACAAGAGGTAATAAAGCAAATAAAATAACAAAAATTCTTTCTCGCCTAAAAGAAAAAAGTATAAAAGGTAAACCAATATTAAACATATAAATAAATTCAATACTTCCGTTTTTACCTACAAAAGATGAAATAATAGCAATACCAAAGCTACTTGTAATTAAATAAAGTATTCTGGCAGCGTTTAGATCTTTGTTTTTTGCTAGATAAACCGCTCCTATATATGCAAAAATATTAAGTGCATTATAGTTTCTAAGCCAAATAAAATCATACTTGTGAGCAAGGATTGTACACAGTATAGCAAACCCAATATTTACTAATGCAAGCGTAAATACAAGTTTAATTCTTCTTTGTGAATACTTAGGCATATGTGTGATTATTAGTTATTTATGGCTTCTTCAATTTTATCTAAAAAATTTTCTGGATCAAAAGGTTTGTAAATAAATCCGTTCATCCCAGATTCATTTATTTTGTCTTTTACTTCCATAAACACAGAAGCAGAAAGAGCAAGAATGGGTAGCGTTGTATTAAACTTTCTAATTTCTATGGTTGCTGTATACCCATCCATAATTGGCATTTGAATATCCATTAAAACAACATCATATAATTTTTCTTTTACTTTGTTCACAGCGGCTAGTCCATCATTTACAACTTCTACTTGCAAGCCTGCTTTTTCAAGAATTTGCTTACCAACCATTACATTAATTAAGTTATCTTCTACTAAAAGTACTTTTTTACCTTGAAAATTTCTTTCTTTTTTTTGATTGGTTTTTATGAATTCTGTTTCTGAGGCAAGTTTTAAATTAAGAAGAAAGTAAAAGCGGCTTCCTTTGCCAATTCTACTGTCTACTTTTACTGTAGATCCCATAGCTTCTACAATACTTTTTACAATTGGTAAACCTAAACCTGTACCACCATATAGCCTATTAGTTGTTGAAGACGCCTGTGTAAAAGCTTCCCATATTGATTCTTGCTTATCTTTAGGGATTCCTATCCCTGTATCAATTATTTCTGTAAGTATGTTAACGCTATCTTTTGTTTCATTTCGTTTATGAATATTTAAAGTAACACTGCCATTATCTGTAAATTTTATAGCATTTGTAATTAAATTATTAATTACCTGATTATATCTAACAACATCTAACCAAACAGCAGGAATATGTTGGTCTATTTTTAAGTTCATGGTAATTCCTTTTTTTAGACAAGAAGCTTCATGAATTTTTTTAATTTGTTTTACCGCAATAGAAATATCTGCAGGAACACTATCCAGTTCAATAGAAGTAGACTGCATTTTGCTAAAATCTAATACATTATTTAATAAACTTAATAATATTTTACCCGAATAGTTTAAAGCTTCAATGTTTTGTATTTGATCTTCTCTGGGTTTATTATCACCTAAAATATGGGAAAGCCCAATAACAGCGTTTAAGGGCGTTCTAATTTCATGACTCATGGTACTTAAAAATTTAGATTTAGCATTAGATGCTTCTATTGCTTCTTCACGACTATTATGAATACTAGAAAAACTACTAAAATTTAAGTGAGAATAGTACATTAATTGAAATGTAACTAAAAAAAGTGTTGTTATTATTGATACCGGATAGATAATTGTACTTGCTAGACCTACATCTAATTTTGATGTGGTAATGATATTAAAATCAGATTCATGTAGAATAATCCATAATAAAATTGCAAGAAAAGAAAAAATACCAATTAAAACTTTTTCTCTTTTAAAAGAAAAAACCATAAAGGGTAACGATAAAGAAAACATAAACATAAATTCTACACCACCATCTTGCCCAATATAAGATGCTGTTGTAATTATACCGATATTTAAAGTGATGAAATAGAGAAGTCTAGCTACTTTTAATTTTCTTTTTTTAGCAACAAAAGTAGACACTATATAAAGAAAAGTACTTGTTAAATGAAGATAAAATAAATCTGTAATAGCAAATTTTATTGCTATAATAGTGCAAATTAAGCTAACAACGATAGCAATTAATGATAGTGAAAATATCATTTGTGTGCGTCTTTGGGAGAAATCTGACATAATAATTTATCTTATGATTTAAATATACAAAATCTATATTTAATAAATTGATTTTAACTGTTTTTAGTTGCATTTTCAATTTGATTTAACAAATCTTCTGGATCAAAAGGTTTAAATATAAAACCATTCATGCCACTTTCTTTCATTCTGTCTTTTATCTGCATAAAAACAGATGCAGAAAGTGCAAAAATTGGAACGTATTTATTAAATTGTCTAATTTCTTTGGATGCTAAGTAGCCATCCATAATAGGCATTTGTATGTCCATTAAAATGATGTCAAAGTGATTTTCTTTTACCATATTTACCGCTTCTAAACCATTTCTAGCCACTTCTACATTTAAATTTACTTTTTCTAAAATTTGTTTACCAACCATTACATTAATTTGGTTGTCTTCTACCAATAAAACTTTTTTACCTTTAAAATCATATTCCTTTTTCTTTATAGTTTTTAGTAATTCTTCTTTTGATGCTCGCTTTAAATTTACTTGAAAATAAAAACGACTTCCTTTGTCAATTTTACTATCTATTTTAACTTGAGAACCCATTGCCTCGACTATACTTTTTACAATTGGTAATCCTAAACCAGTGCCGCCATATAAGCGATTTGTGGCACTAGAAGCTTGGGTGAACGCTTCCCAAATAGAATCTTGTTTGTCTTCCGGAATTCCAATACCAGTATCAATAATTTCTGTTAATAGATCTACAGATTCGTTGGTTGTATTTATCTTTTTAATTCTAAGCGTTACGCTTCCTTCCTCTGTAAATTTAATAGCATTGGTAACTAAATTATTTATAATTTGATTGAATCTAACAATATCTAACCAAACAAATGGTATGTCATCATCAATTTCTAAATTCATTACAATATTTTTCCTTAAACAAGATGCTTCATGAATTTTTTTAATTTGTTTAACTGCTTCAGGTAAATCTACAGGAATGGTATCTAATTCAATATTTGTAGATTGAATTTTGGTAAAATCTAAAACATTGTTTAATAAATTCAATAATATTTTACCAGAATAATTTAGAGCTTCAATATTTTGTATTTGATCTTTTTTAGGATTATTGTCTCCTAAAATATGAGAAAGCCCAATAACTGCATTTAAAGGCGTTCTAATTTCGTGACTCATTGTGCTTAAAAATTGTGATTTTGCATCTGAGGCATCTATGGCTTCTTGTTTTGTTGAATGAGCACTTTTATTTGCTCTTGCATTTATATATGAATAATAAACTAATTGAAATACTACTAAAAGTAAGGTTGCGGTGATAGAAACATGGTAAACAATATTTCTGATTCTAACCGGGTTCTTTAATTCGATATTTAAAAAAGATTTAAAATTGGTAAAATAAAGTACTAACCAAAATAAGAATGGTAAAAGACAGAAAATAAAAATATATATTTTTTCTCTGCTAAAAGAGAAGAAAATAAAGGGCATACCAATTGCAAAAATTAAAAAGAATTCTACGCTAGCTTCTTTACCAAGAAATGCAGAAACAAATGAAATTGAAACGTTAAATATTATAAGAAATAAAGCTCTTGCTATTTTTGGGTGTCCATTTTTAGAGAGAATAGCAGCTATTAAAAATAAAAAAGCAGCACCAAGTAAGTAGTAGCTAAGGCTATCAATTTCTAAATAAATAGCTAAAACAAACCAAAGTACAGACATTGCTAAGCAAGTCATAGAAGTAATAAAAATCATTTTTATTCTTCTTTTCGAAAAGGGCCAACTAGTTGTATTTACCATTGTTTTCAAATTAATTACTTGTAAATTTTTCAATTTGAATTAATAAATCTTTTGGAGTAAAGGGTTTAAAAATAAAGCCATCCATACCACATTCAGCTATTTTATCTTTTACTTCAGCAAAAACATTTGCAGAAAGTGCTAAAATAGGAACTGTTGGGTTAAATTTTCTAATCTCTTTAGTAGCATTATAACCATCCATCACGGGCATCTGTATATCCATTAAAATTATATCAAAATCTTGTTCTTTGACCTTATTAACAGCTGTTAAACCATCATGAGCAACAGTTACTTTTAGTTTTTCTTTTTCTAAAATTTGTTTACCAACCATAACGTTTATAAGGTTGTCATCAACTAATAAAACTCTTTTTCCCGTAAAATTGTATACTTTTTTGAAGGATTCATTATCAATAATTTCTTGGTCAGCTATTTTCAATTTTAAAGTAAAATAAAAACGACTTCCATCTTCTACTTTACTACTTATTTTTACTTTTGTACCCATCACCGTTAATATACTTTTAACAATTGGTAAACCCAAACCAGTTCCTCCATAAATGCGGTTTGTAGTATTAGATTCTTGAGCAAAAGCTTCCCAAATTTGTTTTTGTTTATCTTTATGGATACCAATACCAGTATCTTTAATTTCTATATGAAGATGTATATTACTTTTTGTTTGTTTTAGCTTTCTTATAATTAAGCTTATACTTCCTTCATCAGTAAATTTAATTGCATTGGATAGCAGATTGTTTATTACTTGAGTAAACCTAACAACATCTATATATACATGAGGTAAATGGTCTTCTACTTCTATATTTAGAGAAATGCCTTTTCGCACACAAGATGCGTCATGTATTTTTGATAACTGTTTAATATTTGCTGATAAATCTGTTGGAATATTATCTAATTCAATAGTTGATAACTGCATTTTACTAAAATCTAAAACATTATTTAAAAGACTTAATAATGTTTTACCAGAATAGTTTAATGCCTCAATATTATCTATTTGGTCTTCTCTTGGGTTATTGTCACCTAAAATATGAGAAAGCCCAATTACAGCATTTAAAGGCGTTCTAATTTCATGACTCATGGTGCTTAAAAATTTAGATTTTGCCAAAGAGGCCTCCAATGCTTCCTGTTTTTTGATGTGAATTACAGCATAATATTTTGTTCCAAGAATTGAAAAATAGACTAATTGAACAACGACCAATGTAAATAAACTAACTACAGAAAATGGGTAAATATAAGTGCTGGCAATTTCTGCATCAATAGGTATATTTGTAAAAAGCTTAAAATCTGTAATAGCAAGAATTATCCAAAGCATACCAGAAAGACATGAAAAGAAATACACGTAAATTTTTTCTGTTTTAAAAGAAAATACAGAAAAAGGTAGGGCTAAAGAGTATAAAAATAGGTATTCTACACTACCTGCTCTGCCTGTATAAGATGCCGTTATAGTGATTACTAAATTTATTAAGATGAAAAAAATAATTCTAGAATAATAGGTTCTTCCTAATTTTGAGAGATAAGCGCAATAAATATAAATTACAATACTACTTAGGTGAAAGTATGCTAAATTTTTTAAGCCTAAAATAAAGCATATTATTGCCAATAATAAACCTAAACCACCAAATAATAAGCTAATAGAAAACATTAGCTTATTAAGCCTTTGAGAAGTTGGATGCTTTTTTACTTTGGACATATTTTTATAAGTTTATAAAAATCGATCCCAAAAAAATAAACGAATCTTGGGGGGAAGATTTTTATTTTAAACGCTTTTAATTTTCTAAATAAAATTATAATGCCCTTTTTAAATCGGCATATAAATTTTTACTAATTTAATCAAAAAAAATGTAATATTCTCTAAAAAGATAAAAACTCTCGAATTTCGAGAGTTTTTATCTTTTTAGAGTCTAAAATAGTTATTTTACATTCATCAATTCAACATCAAAGATCAACGTTGCATTTGGCGGAATTACTCCTCCTGCGCCAGATTCTCCATAAGCTAAATGAGAAGGAATTACAAAACGTGCCTTATCACCAACTTTTAATAATTGAATTCCTTCATCCCAACCAGCAATTACTTGACCAACTCCAATAGCAAAATCAATAGGTTGTTTTCTTTTATAAGATGAGTCAAAAACAGTACCATCTAATAATTGACCTTTATAGTGTACAGAAACGTTAGCGCCTTTGGTAGCTTGTTTTCCAGATCCTTTTTGTAAGATTTGGTAGCGTAAACCACTTGCAGTTTCATCGTAACCAGCGGCAACAGAATCTAATAATTCTTTTTGTTTTGCTATTAATTCTGCTTCACGTTTTTCTCTAGAACCTTCAAAAGTTCTAAAAGCTTCAACAGCATTAAAAGCTTCTGCTTCTGCACCAACTCTAATGATTTCTACTTTCATATCATCACCTTGAGCAACCGCATCTACAACATCTTGGCTATCGATAACAGTACCAAAGACGGTATGTTTACCATCTAACCAAGGAGTAGGAACGTGGGTAATATAAAATTGACTTCCGTTTGTTGCTGGTCCGGAATTAGCCATTGCTAACTTTCCTGGAGCATCATGTTTTAAATCTGGATGAAATTCATCATCAAATTTATAACCAGGATTTCCTGTTCCTGTGCCTTGAGGGCAACCACCTTGAATCATAAAATCAGGTATAACTCTGTGGAATTTTAATCCATCATAATAAGGAGTTCCTTGTTTTTTTGCTGAGTTTTCTAAATTCCCTTCAGCTAAAGCTACAAAATTACCTACTGTTCCTGGAGCTTTTTCGTGTTCTAATTTTACTAAAATATCACCTTTTGGTGTGGTGAATTTTGCGAATATTCCGTTATCCATTTTTAATTATTTTACTATTTGTATTCTCGAGCGCAGTCGAGCGTTATTTTTATTTGTATGAGTTCTCGACTGCGCTCGAACTGACATTTATTTTAATCTTATAAAAAAAATAAGATTATTCTTTTATTAATGTGTTTCTAAAGCAAGTTTAGATCACCCTATTTTTTTGTGTTTAAAATTGATAAATTATAAGTAAAACCTATATTTAAGTTAGTTGAATTAATATTTCCATAAGGCGTAATCGTTTGTCCTACCGCAGCATTTAAAGATAAACTCTCATTTAAATGATAATTTACACCAATTGTAGGTCTTACTAAAATACCTTCGCCAGTATCAACACCAGCACCACCAGCAACACCACCCATTAATTCAATAAAAGTTGAAATTTTATCATTTAGAAATGGATTGCTTCGAATTCCTAAACCAAATATTCCATGCGCATACCCACCAGATTTACCTTCATAAGCAAAAGAAGTTTCGCCAACTAAATAAAAGCGTTTATTTAAATCATAGAATAATTTTAGTGAAATCATTTCTAAATCAATTGTTGTATTGTCATCTTTAGCCATTTTAAAATACGTTTGATTTTGCACACCAACTCCAACACCATGCGTTTTAATTGTTGATGCAATATCACCCGAAAAAGGATCTTTTAAACCTCCGGTTAAACCGTAATATTTTAAACTAAGACCCGCAGTATAAGCTTCAAATGTTCCTCCAATTGCTCTGTGATAACCACCATGAGCACTTAGTCCAAGTTTATCAGTTAAATGAACATCAAACCCGGCACTAGGATACATTGTTAAACCTCCTTCGGGATAAATTCTTCCTCCTGCTGCACCAATTCCCATTTTTGCAAAGAAGTTAACGTTTTTAGTTTCAATAAAATTCTTTCCAACACCAAAAAATAAATCCATAAAACCAGATACTAAACCACTATACATGGTATCTACATGAGCATATACAAATGTATTTGAAGTTAAATATCTTTGATATTCAAAACCAATAATTGATAATGTTTCTGATAAAGGTTTGTATTGAGGATTTGTTGTTGCATCTGCTCTTGACATCCCTATTGGAAAGAAATAATCAAAAGTTAATTGTTGTACACTTTTTACAGCCGGTTTTGTCCAGAATTCATCAACAGAATTGTCGTTTAAAGTAAATGTTTTTTGAGCATCTTTGTAAGAACTCATTCTTAACACACTCGGAATTTCGATAAAGAAAGAAATATTATCGCTTTTCTGAATTCCTGTAAAAAAGTTTACATATCCATATTGAACTCCAAAAGAATAGTCATTTTTCTTGTATTGTAAACCAGTATTAGGATAAATCATTCCACCTCCATTTACCAAACTTCTAAATCCGCCACCACCACCAAAATGCATATTTGCATCAAAATATAAGTTTTTATAGATAGGAGTATTTACACCTAAAGTTACACCCAACGTAAATAAACCACCTTGATCTCCTGTAATCGCCGTATGAAAACCAGCACCTGCGTATAACCAATCATTTAAAGGAATATTGTATGTTAAGCCAACAAATCCTAATGTTGGGGCAAGTTCGTAGGGAACTTGTTTAAAAGGCTGATGCACCAAAATATAATTTAATCGAATACTATTATGTAATTCTTTTCCTTGTAGTTCTGATAAACTATTCGTTTGTGAATAATTTTGAAAACTCAATAGAACAACCAATAGAAACAATAAATTTTTCATGAATTTTAACTTTTATATTCGCTCGTAAAATGAAGTTTTACTGATGGATATTTGCTCTGTGTCATTTGTATCGTAAACTCAGAATCCGCTAAAAAAACCAATTGACCTTCTTTATCTTTCGCCAAATAACGTTGTTTAACACGCTTAAATTCTTTAAACTCATCATTTTTAGCATCTTTAGGTTCAACCCAACAAGCTTTAAAAACGCTTAAATTTTCGTAGGTACATTTCGCCCCATATTCATGTTCTAATCGATATTGAATAACTTCATATTGTAACGCACCAACTGTACCAACTACTTTACGACCATTCATATCTAAAGTAAATAATTGGGCAACACCTTCGTCCATTAATTGATCTAAACCTTTAGATAATTGTTTAGATTTCATAGGGTCGGCATTGTTTACATATCTAAAATGTTCTGGAGAAAAACTAGGAATTCCTTTAAAGTTTAAGATTTCACCTTCTGTTAAAGTGTCTCCAATTTTAAAGTTTCCTGTATCATGGATTCCCACAATATCTCCAGGATAGGATTCTTCTACAATTTCCTTTTTCTCAGCAAAAAATGCATTCGGACTAGAAAATTTTACTTTTTTACCGTTTCGAACATGTAAATAAGGTGAATTTCTTCTAAAAACTCCTGATACAATTTTGATAAAAGCAAGTCTATCTCTATGTTTAGGATCCATATTTGCATGAATCTTAAACACAAAACCAGTTAATTCTTTTTCTTTAGAATCTACTAAACGTTCTACCGCTTTTTTAGGCTGAGGTGATGGCGCAATATTAATAAATGCGTCTAATAATTCTTGAACGCCAAAATTATTTAAGGCCGAACCAAAAAATACAGGCTGTAAATCGCCTTTTAAATATTCTGCTCTATCAAAATCAGGATATACCTCACTAATTAATTCGATATCGTCGCGTAACGTTTTTGCTGCTTTATCACCTATAATTTTGTCTAATTTTGGGTTTGTTAAATCATCAAAAACAACTCCTTTAGAAATACTTTGTTTATTATCGCCAGAAAAAAGATTTAATTTTTTTTCTAAAATATTGTAAATTCCTTTAAAATCATATCCCATCCCGATAGGAAAACTCATAGGTGTAACGCGTAAACCTAATTTTTGTTCCACTTCGTCTAATAAATCAAAAGCATCTTTACCTTCTCTATCCAATTTATTGATAAAAACCAACATTGGTATGCTTCTCATTCTACAAACTTCCACCAATTTTTCGGTTTGTGGTTCTACACCTTTTGCAACGTCAATAACCACAATAACACTGTCTACAGCAGTTAAAGTTCTAAACGTATCTTCTGCAAAATCCTTGTGACCTGGCGTATCTAAGATGTTTATTTTTTTGTTTTTGTAGATGAAAGCTAGTACAGAAGTTGCTACAGAAATTCCTCTTTGGCGTTCAATTTCCATAAAATCGGACGTTGCACCTTTTTTAATTTTATTGTTTTTAACAGCACCAGCTTCCTGAATTGCGCCTCCAAACAATAACAACTTTTCTGTTAAAGTAGTTTTACCAGCATCTGGATGCGAAATGATACCAAATGTTCTTCTACGTTCTATTTCTTTTAAAAAACTCATCTACAAAATTTGAGGTGCAAAGATAGCTTTTTATTCTATATTTTTTATAGTCATCGAGATTTGAAAATATATCAAAATTTTCATTGTCTTAAAGTATTCTTACCCTTTATAAAATTAAAACTGTTCTTTTTCTGTTATGATAAACTTATATGTAAATAAAATAATATTGTTTTGAGAATTAAATTTAGGTATGTTTTCTTTATCAAGCTCTTTTAAATAATTTTATTCTAGTACTTCAATTGTCATTTTAATGTCGTCAATTGGCCATTCATCAACGCCTACTTTAACTTTAGATATTTTATCCATGGTATCAAAACCAGCAATAACTTCGCCAAAAACAGTATGTTCATTGTCTAAATGATGTGCGCCATTTCTATCATGCACCATGTAAAACTCAAACGGACTCGTTAATTTATTAGGATTGTTTTTCCATTCTCGAGCAGCAGCTAAGGCTCCGTATTTATGTTTTCTGTTGTCTTTAAATTCGGGTTTTATTAAATAATTGCCATATTTTCTTCGCTGTTTTTGCGTGTACATATTATCTGAGTTTCCGCCTTGAATAACAAAGTTTTTTGCAACTCTATAAATTACAGTTGTATTGAAATATTTAATTTTTGTTAGAAATATAAAATTAGCTCTATGTACAGGAACATCTTCATATAACAGTAGTTTTATATTTCCAAATTTAGTTTTTATAAGTACTTTTGTTTCTTGGTTTTGTTTGCCATATTCTGTTAAAAAGGCTTCTGTGTTTTTGCTATTTAAACTGTCCCAAGGTCTGATGGTTTTTTTTTCAAGACTTTCTTTTTTCTTTCTTTTTTGAGTTTCAATTGCATCTTTCTCGGATTCTTTTTTTTTAGTATCGCATTGATAAAATGAAATAATAAATAGGAAGAATAGTATTTTAAAGAAAATTTTCACTTTGTAAGGGTTTATTTTTTGATTTTTCAAATATAAATCATCAAAATAAAACAATAGAGAAATCTTATGGTTTTATTAAAAATTTAAGTTTTAAACTTATTTGATTGCATTATATTTGCAATTATGGAAGAACTTGTGATTTTAGTTGATAAAAACGACAATCAAATAGGTGTAATGCCTAAGATGGAAGCGCATGAAAAAGCTGTTTTACACAGAGCTTTTTCGGTATTTATATTTAATAAAAAAGGAGAATTAATGTTGCAACAAAGAGCTGCTCATAAATACCATTCGCCTTTATTATGGACAAATACTTGTTGCTCTCATCAAAGAAATGGCGAAACTAATATTGAAGCCGGAGAAAGAAGATTACTAGAAGAAATGGGTTTTACAGTTCGTTTAAATGAAGTTTTTTCGTTTATTTACAAAGCGCCTTTTGATAATGGTTTAACAGAACACGAATTAGATCATGTTTTAATTGGTTATTTTAATGATGAACCTAATATCAATAAAGAAGAAGTTGAAGCTTATAAATGGATGTCTCTAGAAGATGTTAAAAATGACATTGAAAATAATTCTACGTTATACACAGAATGGTTTAAGATTATTTTTAGAGAATCGTATCATAAAATAATAAATTACAAAGTTTAATTTTTAAATATCTAGTACCTAAAAACCAAATTATGCCAAAAGTTACAGTTCATAGAAAAGCACATTTTAATTCAGCGCACAGATTACACAGAAAAGATTGGTCTGATGAAAAAAACTTTGAAGTTTTTAGTAAATGTAGCAATCCTAATTTTCATGGACATAATTACGAATTGATAGTTTCTTTAACAGGTGTTATCGATAAAGAAACGGGATATGTGTATGATTTAGGGATATTAAGCAACTTAATTAAAATCCATGTTGAAGAAAGTTTTGATCATAAAAACTTAAATATAGAAGTAGAGGAGTTTAAAAATTTAAACCCAACAGCAGAAAATATAGCGGTTGTTATTTACGATAAACTAAGAAAACATTTACCTAATTATTTAGAGTTAGAAATTACTTTGTATGAAACTCCTAGAAATTTTGTAACCTACGCAGGGTAGTGTTTTTTAATTTTGACTATACGAATAATAATTTACGGATTTTTCTAAAACTGTATAAGATCGATAACTAAAACCATCGAAGTTTAATTTCTTTTTTAGGTTGTAATTAAAACTATTCATTTTATTAAAAAATTTAGCCTCTCCGTTTTTTAAGCTATCAAATTTTAGCCAATAACCAAGCTTGTCCATATCAGTAGAAAAAATAATCGAAGTTTTTATTTTGCTATTAATATTGTATAAGTACTCTATATTATTCTTAGCAAAAGCAAAACACAACTCAGGGTTTTTACCATTTGCCTGAATGGTTAAGCGGTCACAGTTTTTACTAATTTCTAGAATTTCATTTTGACTATAATAACCAACATAAGCATCAACTTTTACCGTATGTTTTTTGTTTTTTGTAAGTGATTTTAGTTCTTTTAAGCTGTTTACAAAATAGTTAAAAGAGCCTTCTCTAGTGCAAGGAATGTTGTTTTCTTCCAAATAACTTACACAGTAATAACCATCGATTCCAGAAGCTTTTTTAGACCAATATTCATACTCTAAATTATAAATATCAAATTTTTCTTCGGATTTATTTCTGGAAGTATTATAGATATCTATTCTATTTTTAAAAAAAGTAGCAGACTCACCAGAAGCTCCAACTTGTAATATATTAAATTTAGTTTTAGCTTTTGATATAAACTCTGCTAAAATATTGTTCTTTCTTGGATCCGTAAGTGAATGTAGTTTATCTACTTTATTTAATTGATATAAAATTAGAGTTTTAAAATTGTTTCTTTTCGCAAAATTTAAAAGTTTATCTTCTTTTGTAGGACTGCCAAGAATAGTATTAAAATTGTCTACATATAAAGTTCTTTGAAAGCAGAAAGTTTTTGTAAAAAACAGGATAAATAACGTAAGGAATATCTTTTTTTTCACTTTTTAATTTTTGAAAATTTTAAGAAATATAGAGTAGCAAAAATACAAGTTTAATTTTAGCTACGTAAAGTTTCATTTATTTTTTAATTCATTTATCCAATTTTTTTATTGTTATCAATGTCTTTTCCTAGATGTTTTTCTAGAGCTACAAGCGTTTTTCTTAAAATTGATTTCGTTTCAAGTAATTCTTTTTCTAAATTCGTTACTCGATCTTCTAATTTCTCTGATTTTTCTGATTGTTCTTGTATTGCCGTTTGTTGAATTATATCCCAAAAGAAACCCATAGTTTTATCAATAATTTCATCTATCTTATGATGCTAAAATATAATAAAAAGATTATTAGGTGGTTATGTATTAAAAATCATTTATTTTCTTAATTAGAATGATTTTAAAACATAATTATTAAATTTGCTTTATAAAATAATACCTTTGATAATAAATCAGCTTAAAAATTTTAAACCTATTTTAAAGGATAAATTTTGAGAGGAGAAAAATTAGCAACTTTATTAAATAAACAATCATCAAGAAAAGAAAGTTTTGTAATATAGATGTTTGCGGAAGAATTAGTAACACTTAAGTAAGAAAATTAAACTATAAAATTGCTAACAGCAGAAACTGCTTGTATCACAGATATTAAAATTAGTGCTGAAGAAAAACCAGAATTGTTAGAAGTTTATATCAAATAGATTTATGAAAATAATTGCCATGATTCCTGCACGTTATAGTGCAAGCCGTTTTCCAGGAAAGTTAATGAAAGATTTAGGAGGAAAACCTGTAATTTTAAGAACCTACCAAGCTGCTTTACACTCTAATTTGTTTGATGAAGTGTATATCGTTACAGATTCTGATGTAATTTTTAAAACGATTGAAGATGTTGGCGGAAAAGCAATTATGAGCATAAAAGAACACGAATGTGGTTCAGACAGAATTGCCGAAGCTGTAGAAAATATTGATGCAGATATTGTTATAAACGTACAAGGCGATGAACCTTTTATAGATGAAGTTTCGCTGTCTAAATTAATAGATGTTTTTAAAAAAGACACCAAAAAAGAAGTTGATTTAGCTTCTTTAAAAGTCCAAATTACGGATAAAGAAGATATAGAAAACCCGAATAATGTAAAAGTAATAACGGATGTAAATAACATGGCAATTTACTTTTCTAGAAGCGTAATTCCTTTTCATAGAGATCAAAATATTGATGTAAAATATTACAAACATAAAGGTGTGTATGCGTTTAGAAAACAAGCTTTAATCGATTTTTATCATACACCAATCACGCCTTTAGAAGCATCAGAAAAAATTGAGGCAATTAGATATCAAGAAATTGGTAAAAAAATAAAAATGATAGAAACAGATGTGGAAGCTGTAGGAATTGATACACCAGAAGATTTAGAAAAAGCCATTAAATATTTAAACAACTAATGAATTCTAAAATTAAAGTAATCGCATTTGATGCTGATGACACTTTATGGGTAAATGAAACCTATTTTAGAGACGCAGAAAAAGAGTTTGCTAAACTATTATCTGGTTATGAAACTGAAAATAAAATTGATCAAGAGCTTTTTAAAACCGAAATTAAAAATCTAGCTATTTATGGCTACGGAATTAAAGGTTTCGTTTTATCGATGGTAGAATGTGCTTTGGAACTTTCTAATTATCAATTAGAACAAAAATCGTTTGAAAAAATTTTAAATATTGGTAAAGAAATGTTAGAAAAACCAATAGAATTGTTAAACGATATTGAAGAAGTATTGCAAGCTTTACAAGGCAAATATAAGTTAGTTGTTGCTACAAAAGGAGATTTATTAGACCAAGAACGCAAGCTAGAAAAGTCTAATTTACTCCAATACTTTCATCATATAGAAGTAATGAGTGATAAAAAAGAGAAAGATTATCAAAAATTAATAAAACATTTAGATATTGATCCATCAGAATTTTTAATGATTGGAAATTCTTTAAAATCGGATGTGTTGCCTTTGATAGCAATTGGTTCATCGGCAATTCACGTTCCTTTTCATACAACTTGGGCGCATGAAAAAGTGTCAAAAGAGAAAGAATCTAAATCTGCATATGTTACTGTTCTAAATATTAAGCAAGTATTGTCTTATTTATAATAAATACATTACTTTTGCATCTTTAAAATAAAATAAATTATGTCAAGTATAAAAAACTTAAAAAAAGATATCAATTACGTTTTAGGTGATGTTATTGAATATGCAATTGATGTTGCAGCTTTAAAAAATCAGCAAAAAGAAGGTAATGTAATTATCGATGAAGCAATTGAAACTTTTGACGCTTTAATAGCGAATGTTAATACTAAAAAAGTTGAAAACAAAAAAGCGCACTTTAAAGCTATAAATGCAGATTTAGAAGTGAAAGCTAAAGCTTTAGTAGAAAAAATTAATAGTTTATAAATTTAACAATTTATAAAGAAAAATTTAAGACCAATATCTGTAAAAGATGTTGGTTTTTTTGTTAAATTTGATTTTATACTAAAACGATACTAAAATCGTTATAATAGTAGAGATAATTTAATTTTTTAAAAATATGGCTAGAGCAATGTTTGAGTACACAAAAACGGTACTAAAAAAAGTAAGCTTTAATTCAGATTTATTTTGCAAAGAATTAGAGAAAGCGCTAAATATGTTGTTACCTTATGAAATTAAAGAGCTAACAATTTGGATAAGAGAGTTTACAGCAAACAAGCCTGAATTATATGCTTGTATGTATTTAATAAAATAGAAAAAAGGAAGCAATGTTGCTTCCTTTTTTTTTACTTTATAATTTTCTACTCCTATTATTTATGTCTGTATTTAGACATTAATTTTCTTCCAAATTCCATTTCTGCAACATGTAATTTTATTATTTTTTTGAATGAAATTACTTGTTTTATTTTATTGATAAATTCTTTTTGAGATTCGTGTAGTTGTCTATCGATAGAAAGTTTTAATGTAATTAACTTTTCTGCATCACTTTCATTTAAAGCATCAATTTCATCATTGCTTTTTAAAGCTTTTTTTAATTCAGATCTTTGTTTGCTTCTTAATTCATGTTGTTCTAAATCATAAGCATTATAAATTGGCCAAAATTTTTCGGCTTCATTCGATGTTAAGTTTAATTGTTCTGTTAAATAAGAAATTTTAAGTGCTTTAATTTTTTCTTTTGAATCTTTTTTGTCTTGTGCAGATATAGAGAATACACAAAAGAGACTAATGCATATAATAGATATTAAGTTTTTCATATTCTTATTTTTTATTTAAATTCATTTATTAATGCAGTGTTATCTATAGAATTTATATAATCTTCAATAGTTTCATCTTTAATTGTTGAAAAATAAAAATCGCCTACTTCTAAAATGTCATCTTCTAAAACAAAAGCAATATCGTTAGTATTCAATGTATTAGAGTCTAGCCAATAGTCAAGGTCGGCATCAGAAAGTGAATCTATTGTAATTTCTTCATCCGTATTAAAGACAAAAGAATTTAGTCCAATAAATAAAAGTAATGAGGCAGCAGCTGCAAATGGTATTAATTTTAAAATGTTATTTTTTAAAGAAATAATTTTTGTTTCTTTTATTGGAGGTGTAACATTCTCTAAGATTTTGTTTTCTAAGTTGCTAAAGTAATTATCAGGAACTTTGAAACTGTTTTCTTTTGATAGATTTTCTTCTATTAATTTAGTACTGATTACATCTTCTAAAGTATTAAAATAATCTGTAGGAGTTGAAAAACCAGTATTCTTGCCAGTTTTTTTACTGATGTAATTAACGCTATTTTTAATTTCTGTTTTCATTATTACTTAGACCTTTATTTTTTAAAAAGGTTTAATTTGTTTCTAGTTTTATATAGTTTTCTATTTTTTTAACTGCATGAAAATAAGAGGCTTTTAAGGCTCCAACAGAAGTTTCTAAAATTTCTGACATTTCCTCATATTTTATTTCATCAAAATATTTCATGTTAAAAACTAATTGTTGTTTTTGAGGTAACGTAGCGATTGCTTTTTGCAAAATAATCTGAATTTCATCACCAGAAAAATATATATCACTTTCTAAAGTAGAAGCTAATTGATGATGATAATCAGTAATGTCTACACTTCTATCTTTGGCTCTTTTATTGATGAAAGTAATAGCTTCGTTTGTAGCAATTCTATACATCCAAGAATAAAGTTTACTTTGTTCGTTAAATTTATCTATATTTTTAAAAACCTTGATAAAAGTATTTTGCAAAACATCATCTGCATCATCATGTGAAATTACAATTTTACGAATGTGCCAATATAAGCGTTCTTTATATTGAGTTATCAATACACGAAACGCTTTTTCTTTTGTTTTACTGTTTTTAAGCTCGGCAATAAAAGTAATTTCTTCAGTCAAAAAACTTTATTTTATGGTTAGACAGTAAAAAGTTACTAAGGTTTAATTTAAGGATTAAAATTATTTTCTAGAAGCTCTAGCTCTAGAGTAGCCAAATAAACGCTTTTGTTTTATAGTATCTGCAATTCCTGTTGGTAACATATCTTCCCAACCTTTTTCGCCATCCATAATCATTTTTAAAACAGTTCTAGAAAAGATTTCTAAGTGTTCTTTGTTAAGGTCTTTGATATCTACAAGTTTACCATTATTCTTAAAGTACTTGTACAATTCTTTCATTCGTGGATGCACTTTTAAGTTTTCGCTATTTATATATTCTCCAGTTTCTGGATCTTTATAAGGGTACATGTACACTTTTAAATCTCTATAAAATAGTTTACCAAATGCTTCTAAAATACCACCACTTAAATCTCTGTAATATTTTTCGTCAAAAATTTGAATAAGATTGATTACTCCCATAGCCAAAGCCATTCTTTCTTTAGTAAATTCACTAAAATACTCAACTAATTTAAAGTATTGTTGAAAGTTTGTAATCATTACATTTTGACCTAAAGAGCACAGTAATTCGGCTCTGTCAAGAAAATCTCTTTCGTTTATTTTACCTTCTTCTGTTAAGTTACTTAGTGTAATTTCAAATATTATTTGAGTTTTTTCTTCTTCAACTTTATTTTCTTCTAAAAACATTTTTTTAGATTGCTCAAACATATCCATGTTTACTTTCGTAACAGGTCTAAAGCTACCGCGTAATGCTAAAATGTTCTTTTTATAAAGTACTTGTGCAGGTAATAAATTATTTCCATCAGGTCCAAACATTACAGCATTTGTCATGCCATTTTTAAGTAATTGTAAGCTCATTAATCTGTTGTCTACATACATAAAACGTGGGCCAGAGAAATTAATCATATCAATTTCTATTTGATGATTTCCTAAGTTATCATAAAAAGATTTAACTAATTCTTTAGGACTATCATTTAAATAAAAAGCTCCATATATTAAATTTACACCTAAAGCACCAAGAGTTTCTTGTTGTAAACGAGCATCTGTTTCTTTAAAACGTAAATGCAAAACAATTTCATTATAACCTTCTAAAGGATCTAACTGAAAACGAATACCTACCCAACCATGACCTTTAAATTGTCTCGCAAAATCGATTGTAGTTACCGTATTTGCATAACTAAAAAATAATTTATCAGGATGTTTTTGTCTGCTTAATCGATCTTCTATTAAATCAATTTCGTGACGTAACATTGTTTGTAAACGAGGTTGCGTAACATAACGCTTATCTTCTTCCATGCCATAAATAGCATCAGAAAAATCTTTATCATAAGCACTCATTGCTTTTGCAATTGTACCAGAAGCAGCACCAGATCTAAAAAAATTACGAGCAGTTTCTTGTCCAGCTCCAATTTCGGCAAATGTTCCGTAAATATCTGTATTAAGATTAATTCTTAAAGCTTTACTTTTAATAGTAGGTACACTACTAATATCTTGATCTCCTCTTAAAGAAATTGCCATGTATGAGTATTTTAGTCTTAACAAATGTAAGGAATAAGAATACTATCAGTCAATTTTTATCTTACTTTTGTTTTAATGAAAAAAGATAAAAAACAGTTAAATATTACTTTTTTAGGTACAGGCACTTCTCAGGGAATACCCATGATTGCTAGTAATGATCCGGTTTGCTTATCTATAGACTTAAAAGATAAGCGTTTACGTTCTTCTATTTTAATTTCTTGGGATGATGTTTCATATGTAATTGATTGTGGTCCAGATTTTAGGTATCAAATGTTACGAGAAAATGTACAATTAATTAATGGGGTTTTATTTACGCATGATCACGCAGATCATACAGCAGGTATTGACGATTTACGACCTTTTTGCTACAAAATAGGAGAGATGCCCATTTATGTAAATAAAAAAACATTGCAAAGTTTAGAGCAACGTTTTCAGTATATTTTTAGTAAAGAAAATAGATATCCCGGAGCGCCAAGTGTATTGCCAAATATTGTTGATAAAGAACCTTTTTTTATTGGTGATGTAGAAGTAATGCCGATAGAAGTGATGCATGGAAATTTACCTATAAGTGGGTATAGAATTCAAGATTTTGCCTATTTAACGGATGTAAAATCCATTGTAAAATCAGAAAAAGAAAAGCTTAAAAATTTAGATGTTTTAGTTGTAAATGCATTAAGAGAAGAACCACATCCTACACATTTTAATTTGCAAGAAGCTTTAGATTTTGTAAATGAAATGAAGCCAAAAAAAACATATTTTACGCACATTAGTCATAAATTAGGATTTCACGCTAAAGTTTCTGAAAACTTACCTAAAAATGTGTTTTTGGCCTATGATGGCTTAAAAATAACTGTATAGATTTTATTCTTTTTCTTTCTTTGAATCATTCTTTTATTTGTTGCCTTCATTTTATTATTAAAAAATAAGGGTAACTTTAAGTTATCCTGTTTAATAATTTTTAAAGAAATAAAAAAACCATTTTTAGTTTTAAATGCTCTTTAATATCTAGTCTTATTATAAAAAATCCTTTAAAATTAGTTTTGAACTATTAACTGATATTTATCATTAAATTATTTAAGATTAAATTTTATTTTTGAGTAGAAATGTTTGGAATACTACTGTAGTGTTATCTAAATAAGTATTTAAATTTTTTACTATGATAGATTTAAAAAAGAGAGAGTCTAAAGAGGTTTTAAGCCAAGAAAGGATTGTTATAGATTCGTTAATACATTTCAAAGATATTTTTAATTCGATCTCTACAGTATCTTTAGTTTTAAATAGCACCCGACAAATAATATTTGCTAGTAATGATTTTTTGAAAAATTTCGATCTTACTTCTGATAATTCAATTTTTGGAAATCGTTTTGGTGAAGTGCTTGCTTGTATTCATGCAGATGAGTCTCCTCTTGGTTGCACTAACTCTACCTCATGCTATTTATGTGGGGCTTTTCAAGCACTCATAGAAAGTGAAAAAACGAACAAAAAAGTTCAGAAGGAAACTAGAATTACAACAAATAAAAAAGGTGATCAATCTTCGTTAGAGCTTTCTGTTACTTCTGTGCCTATAATATTGTCTGACAAACAATATTATATTGTAACCATAATAGATATCAGTTCAGAGAAAAGAAAATTGCAGCTAGAAAGAATATTTATTCATGATTTGGTGAATTCTGCAGGCGGTATCAGCGGATTATCAGAAATTTTAGAATATTCACTTACTGAAGAATCAAAAACAGAAGCAATAGAAATGATGGGTAAAACAAGTAAAGTTTTACTAGATCAAATCATGTCTTTTAGAAATATTTTGTCTGCTGAATCGGGTGATTTAGAAGTGCAAAATTCAGAAATTTTTTCGGGACATTTAATTGATGAGGCAATTAGTTTGGTTTCAAATAATAAATCGTTGAACGCAACTATTGTAAAAGATGTAAACAGTGAAAATGTCTCCCTCATAAGTGATAAATTATTAGTGTCAAGAATTTTAGTAAACATGCTTAAAAATGCCGCAGAATATGAAAATAATCCAGAGTCGATAATCCAAATTGGTTCAAAATTAACAAATACTACAATTAAATTTTGGGTAAAGAATAATGGCGTTATACCAGAGTTTGCTCAAAAGCAAATTTTTCAGAGATCCTTTTCTACAAAAGGGGGTAATAGGGGTTTAGGAACCTACAGTATGAAATTATTAGGTGAAAAATACTTACATGGTAAGGTTGGTTTTATAAGCAATGAGATAGATAGAACTCAGTTTTATATAGAATTACCGTACAAAAAGTAAACGCACAAAAAAGTCAGTGCTACTTTGTATTGCCCGTTTTAATGAATTTAAACTTTTCTTTTTGTTTGATGAATTCTTTTTTTTGAAGAATTCTACACTGCTATATTATCTTTCAAACCTATTTTTAAATGCTATTTTGATAATTTTGTATCGAAAAATTATTAAATATCTTTTTTTTAGTCTGTTAAGTGTTTAAAATGACTTGCTAGGTTTTTATAGATTGTTTTTTAATGTATATTTGTCTCTAAAGCTATTGCTTACATAGCTTAAAGTTATTAAAATAAATAGTTTATCAATATGTACACAAATTAAAAGTTTATGGCAAAAAATTCTGAACAAAATAACGAACCTGAAGTTAAACCTCAAAATCAACATCAAGTTGATAGTAGAATAGCAGCAGTAAGAGATCTTATATTTGGAGAAAATATACAACAATACAATACTGAATTTGCCGATGTTTACGACAAATTAAAAGCATTAGAAAATCAGACAAAACAGAATTTAGCAGAATCTGTAATAAATCTTGAAAATAAATTAGCAGATTTAGAAAGCTTAATGGATCATAAATTTCAAGATTTAAATGAAGATTTAGATAAAAGATTGGCAGATTTAGATGACGAAAAAGCAGATAGAAGAAAACTTGGTAAAGCTTTAGAGAAAATAGCATTGATGTTGCAAGAATAGATGGAGAAAACGACTGTAGATAATAAAGACAATCGTTTTGAGTTGCTTAAAGAACTTTTATTAGCTGATGACAGAAAAGACTTTAATGTTCTAAAAGATGAAGTTTTAGAACGTGAAAAAATTAAAGTTAAAGTTACGCCTGTATTAGATGAAAGAATAGAAGATTTAAAGGTGAATTTTTCTGAGCATTTTGGTAAAAATATTACCGAAGCTATTAAAGTTCAAATTAGAGAATCTCAAGACGAAGTAGTGGAAGCACTTTACCCAATTATGGGTAAATTGGTGAAGAAATTTATTATTGCAGAAATTACAAAACTTACAGAAAGTATCAATCAAACAATAAACGACAAGTTCTCAATTTCCCAAATTATAAAAAGGTTGTTTAAAGGAAAAAGAACTGATGCTGATGATGTTTTACAGGAAGTTTTTGAGCCTATTATAGAAGAAATATTTGTAATAAATAAAGATTCTGGTTTACTTGCAGGTAATTACTCTAGAGGTAATATTGCCGATAAAGACATGGTTTCTGGTATGTTAACTGCTATTAAATCTTTTGCTAAAGATTCGTTTTCTAAAGATGGCCAAGATATTGAAGATATTAAATTCGAGAACTTTCAATTATCTATTCAAAATTTTAAAACAATTTACATCGCAACAGCAACTTCTGGAGTTATCAACCCAGATTTTGAAGAAGAATTGCTAGATGATATCAATAATTTAGCAGAAATTATTTTAAGAGATAGAAGTTATCTTACCGATGAAGAAAAATTAAATACGATTATCAAAAAGATTTTTATTAAAAAAGAGTAAAATTTACAGAAACCCCCTTTAATGATTGCAAAAAAAGTTTTATTGGTAGGAAATTTTGGAGTAGGTAAAACATCTTTAATTAGAAGGTTTGTCTTAAACGAATTTTCCGAAGAATATATTAGTACAATTGGTGTAAGAGTGAGTTCAAAAATTATTCAAATTGAAAACCAAGAAATTAAGTTATTAATTTGGGATGTTGCAGGAACTAGCGATGATGAAAAAGTGCCTAAAGCTTATTTTTTAGGATCAAGTGCTGCCATGTATGTGTTTGATTTAAGCAGAGAAGAAACCTACAAGAATATTAATGCCAAGGTAGATATCGTTAAGGAGCTTTCTGGATTAAAAAATATTACAATAATTGGTAATAAAAAAGATTTGGTCTCTTCTAAAGAAATTGAAGCTATTAAAAAGTTAATTCCTTTTTCTATAGATCTCATTACAAGTGCTAAAGAAAATGAAAATGTAGAAGATGCATTTAAAGAACTAGCAAAACAAACTCTAAACTAATATAATTTGGCAATCTCAAAAATCGAACATTTTTTTATTGAAATAACTACAAATCTTACAGGTGTTGTTACTGAAATAGTGTCAGGTAAATTTGCAATTAGTGAATTTAAAATTCAACAGTCAATCTATATAGCTTGTCCTTTTTTAGAAGGTACATTAGAAGCACTTACAATAAACGATCCTTTTTTAATTGAGGGAATGGTTATAGTGTCTAATCAAAAAGAATATAATGTAGATGTTGAGTTGTTAAAAACAGAGAATGAAGTTGCTGTTTTAATACACAACAGAACAAATGTTTACAAATATGCAGCGCAATTAAATCAAAATAGAAATGATCTTTTTTTCTTAAAAAGAGAGCTTCATGAAAAAAACATTGAACTAGATAGGTTAAGAAAAGTTGCAGATAAAGCCAATGAAGAAAAGTCTCGTTTTTTGGCGATGATGAGTCATGAGGTTAGAAATCCGCTAAACGTTATTCTTGGGTATACAGAGTTAATAAATGAAGAAGAAGTTTCTAATCAGGTAAAAGAGCATTTAAAATATTTAACAATTTCTGGTAAAAATTTAAAAGTAATTGTTGATGATATTTTGGATTTATCAAGAGTAGAAGCCGGTAAATTACAATTAAGTAATTCGCCAGTAGATTTGGCCTTACTAATCGATCAACTTAAAAATAATTATAAAAGTAGTCACAGAGATTTAGATATTAATTTAGAATTTTCTATTTCAAATAAATTACCAAAATTTGTTTTTGGTGATGATGTAAGATTACTTCAAATACTTACTAATTTAATTAATAATTCCATAAAATTCACTCAAAAAGGTGCTGTTTCAACATTTGTTGATGTGATTTCTTTGGATAAAAAAGATGTAAAAATTTCTTTTAAAGTTACTGATACAGGTAGAGGAATGACAGAAAGTCAAGCGGCATCTGTTTTTGAAGAATATCAGCAAAACGAATTGGATGATAACCGAATTCATAAAGGTGCTGGTTTAGGTTTGGCAATTGTAAAACGTTTGGTTGCTGCTATGAACGGTACAATTTCTGTAACTAGTAAAATTGATTTAGGAACAACTTTTCAAGTAGATATTCCTTTTAAAGTAGATACTTCTACCGTTATTAAAAGTACATCAGAAGACGTTGTAAGTAATAATTATATTAATAGTAGTAGAATATTAGTTGCTGATGATAACTTTTTAAATAGAACTATTGTTGCGCATATCTTAAAAAAGGAAAATGCGAATTTTACTTTGGTAAAAGACGGAGTAGAAGCACTTTTAGAAATGCAAAAAGAAACTTTTGATCTTGTGTTATTAGATATTAATATGCCAAATCTTTCTGGAGAAAGTTTAATAAAACAGAAAGAAGCGTATCATCAATCTAACTCTAAAACTCCAATTTTAGCTTTAACAGGTAATAGCTCTGTAGATGATATAAAAGGGTATCTTAAAATTGGTTTTAAAGATGTGATTCCAAAACCATTTACAAGCGCTCAATTTGTTGATTTATTGAATAAAAACTTAAAATAGGTTAAGAAATTAAGCAAATAATTTCTCAGTTTTAAAAATCATTGCTTTCAGAATCTTGGTTATAAATGTTTTAATTTATGATTGACCTAATTGTAACTTATCTCTAAGAATTTTATTTTCTATTAAAATTGGTTTTTCTTTAATAACCTGCAGATTTTCTAATCTTTTAGAATCTAATACAGATTTTTGTTGATGAACAAATTCTGTAATATCTTCAATAGAAATGACCCATTCTTTAACGAATTTTTCTAGTAAATCTCCTTTAATACCAATTTGAATCGCTCTTCTTTCTAGTTTTTCTCCATAAGGATTATGGTCAGGATCCCATTGCAATCTTACTTTAGATTTTGCTAATTGTGATTTCCAATTTTCTTTGGTTACATAAATTTCTTCCTTATAATCAGAATGAACTGCTTCTTCTAGTAAAATTTCAAAATTTGCTTTCGAAATTTCTATCGCTAAGATATTTTGTTGATGTTCTTTTCTTGCCCATCCAGCGCGGTACATCATCCATAGAAAGTTAGGTTTTATCCAAGACATTCTTGAAAATTTATAATGACTACCACCAAATTTTTGATTCTCAATGGCCCATTTTGAAATATTTGGATTAAAAGCTTGGTAAACGATTATATTATTGTTTCGTTCTTGACCAATGATATGTTTTCCTTCTTGCGGAAGTTCTTGCTCATAAGTTGCATATTTTACGGTTTCTAAAGTCATTTTCAATAAAAAAAAATAATTTAGTTAGATTTTTTCCTCAATCCAAGCTTTAAAACTATAAAAATTTTGAGGAGCAACTCCGTGTCCAACAGGATATTCAGAATAGGTGTTATTTAGTCCTAATTTGTCTAAAAAAGGTTTGCTATTTCTAGCCCATTCTACCGGTAAAACTTGGTCTACAGAACCATGAGAACAATAATAGTTGGTTTTTATTTCCTTAGAAATCTCTTTTGGTAATAATTCGGTATTTATATAACCACTTAAAGCTATTACATTTTGAACTTTATTTGGGTAAAAAAAGCTTAATGAGTAGCTTAAAATTGCACCTTGACTAAAACCTAATAAAAATGTTTTTGTTGGGTCTGTTTGGTATTTGGTCTTAATTTCATCAATAAAAAGAGCAATTTTATCAAGAGAAGTTTTAGCTTGTTCAAGATCAGAAAATTTACCTTTTATATCATCAAAATTAATAGCATACCAAGCATAACTACCAAAACCCATTTGGTAAGGAGCTTCTGCACTTATTATTAATAATTCGTCTGGTAATTCTTCAGAAAAAGAAAATAAATCTTCCATATTACTTCCATAACCGTGTAATAAAATTAGTAAAGGCGGATTTTCTGTTTTAATTTTAGGTTCTCTTGTAATGTAATCTAAGCTCATAAATGTTTTTATAACGGTAATTTAAATGTTTTGAAACCAATTTTGGAATTGTTGACCAACAAAAGGCACTAGTTTTTCTTCTCCTTTTAAAACGCCAATAAAGCCAATGGCCCAAAGTGCAACAATAAATAAAAAAGCAATATAGCCAACAGTATTTCCTAAAAAATCATAGATAATATATTTATTAATCATTGATAGAAGAAAAATTCCTATCATTTGTCTAATGTGGAAACTGGTAAATGAATTCTTTTTAGCACTATTCATAAAAAAAGCAACAATAGTTCCAAGAATAGTAAAATAACTAATAATTGCAGCTGTTTTACCTTCTTTAACAAGTTGGTTTTGCATGTTTATTTGTTTATAATTAGTTGATTATTTGCAAAAACACCGTACACAGTTCCTTTCAGTTTTTTATTGATAAAAGCGCTATTTTTAGAAGTTGATAAAATATGATTATTTGTAAAAATAACTTCAGTCTCTGGATTGAAAAAGGTAATATCTGCAATATTTCCTTCTGATATAGAGTGATTTTCAATTCCAAAAATAGCTTTAGGTTTTGTTGTAAAACAAGCAATAAAATCAGCTACATCTAAAACAGAATTAACGGCTCCAAATGCAGATTCTAAGCCGATTACACCCTCTTTTGCTTCACTAAAATCTACTTTTTTATGCTCAATATCAATAGGATTATGGTCAGATGTAATAATGTCAATAACACCCGTTTCAACTCCTTTTTGCAAAGCTTTGATGTCTTCTTTAGTTCTTAATGGTGGGTTTGTTTTAAAGTTGCTGTCAAAACTATGCAATTCATCATCTGTTAAAACCAAGTGATGTACGGCAACGCTACAGCTAACTTTTAAACCTTTCTTTTTGGCTTCTTTAATTAAAGTTACCGATTTTGCTGTAGAAATCGTTGGAATATGTAATTTTCCACCAGTATATTCTAGCAAATATAAATCTCTAGCAATTTGAATATGTTCTGCTAAAGCAGGATTTCCTTTTAATCCTAATTTTGTACTATTGATTCCTTCATTTGCAATTCCGTCTCCAGCAATTGAATTATTTTTAGGAAAACTTAACACCAAACCATCAAAATTTTGCGCGTATAAAAGTGCAATTTTCATCAAATTATCGTTTTCAATTGGTTTGTTGTAATCTGCAAAAGCAACAGCGCCAGATTGTTGCATGTCATACATTTCTGAAATTTCTACACCTTTGCAGTCTTTTGTTAAAGCGGCAATAGGGTATAATTTTGTAGCCGAATTAAAAGCTTTACTAATTAGAAATTCAACAGCAGATTTAGAGTCAATAACTGGGTTTGTGTTTGCGTTTACCGCAATAGAAGTAAAACCACTTTTAGCGGCAACTTGTAAACCATGTTTTAAGGTTTCTCTTTCTTCATAACCAGGTTCACCAAGTGAAACACTGCTATCAAACCAACCGCAAGAAACGTGTAAATTTTCTCTTTCAATAACGGTATATTTGTCTTTTTGTGGAATAGAATTGGCTATAATTTCAAGCTTTCCATCACTAATTAAAATATCCTTTTTTTGGTTGTGATAAGGACTTGATGCATCTAATATAGTTGCGTTTTTAATAAGCGTACTCATGGTTTATAGAATTTTAGGATAAAAATTTCTAAAAGCAAAGATACAATGGCTAAAGCTAAAAACCATTTCCAAAGCCAATGAACTTCATTATTTTCGTTTAAATCTTTAAAAACTGTAGAAATATCGTTAGAAACTGTCATTTTTGGGTTGCTTTCTTTTAAAGAAGTAAGATCTAGAAATTGAACAGCGCTTTCTTCTTTTGGTGTGTTAAAGGCTACTGTTTGTAAAGTGTCTTTTTTTCTTAAGATGTAATAAAAACCAGCAATATTAGGTTGTTCTTTTGCAGTGAGGCTTACCTTATTTTGAAATGTTTGTTGCTCTGGAATAAAAGATGAAGTTGCGTTTGATATGTTTAAAATTTCATCTTTTTCTAAATTGGTTTCAATATCAATTTTGTTTTCTTCATCTAGGTAATAATAGATTTTAGAATGCTGAAAGCTCATTATTCCAAAATTATAGAAAACAGGCACAATTAAAGGTGAGTTCATAAAATTGCTATTGTTTTTGTTAATAGCACTAGAAAACAAATATAGGTTTTGCTCATCATTTTTAATCTGACTTATAAATGGTAAACCGTTTTCGAAAGAAATAATTTTACTGCTATTTTTTGATGAAATAGGGTAGTGGCTTGATATAGTTGGATATTGAAAATTAAGAACTTTATTTTGAAAAACATTTTTAAATAAAGGATGATTAAAATTGATGTCAGTAATTTTTAAAGTGTCAGAAATTTTAGCTCCGATTTTTGTGTTCTCAAATTTTTCTAAAAAAATATTGTAAGATTCAAGGTTCGAATTCTCATTTGGAATGACCACAATATTGCCTCCTTTTTTAGAAAACTCAAGGATGCTTTTTGATAAGATTTCTGGTATTTTTTCTAACTCGTTTAAGACAATTAATTGCTGTTTTTGAATAGTGTTATAATTTACATTTTGCAAAGAAGATTGTGTAAAATTAAACTCATCTTCTGTAAAAATTTTAGACATGAAATTGGTCTCATTTCCGATGCTTAAAACGTTTGTTTTTTTGGTAGCGTTTATGCTAAAATAAAACGTGTTGTCGAATGAAAAAGTATCGCTAAAAGTAACTTGTATTTTCCCTAAAAAAGTATCCTGATTTTGAATTGTAAAAGGGATTGTTTTTAAAGCGTCTTTTTTAATAGAGTAGGACTGTTTGCTGATTAGTTTTGTGTCGTTGAAAATTGCAATTGGAATATTCTTTTTTTCTTCGCCTTGATTTTTAACAACAACATTTAGGGTGAGATTGTTGTTGTTTGTATTGCTGATAAAAACACTGTCTATAGAAATATTGTCTTTCTTGATTGCTTCAATTTTTATGGCAGAAAAAGAAGGTGTTACATTTGTAAACTTTTTGTTGTAAGTATGTTGATAATCAGATATTAATATGTTTTTAAATGAAGTATTAGTTTTATTATTTTTTAGGCTATTAATTTTTAATAAAACGCTATTTAATTCAATTTTTTTTGATGTATTTTTTATTTTTAGAAGCTCATTTTTTAATTCAGAATAGGTAATGTCTTTAAAAAAAGCGTCATTAGTTTGTAAAGAATAGATGTCTTTTTGTGAAGCATTTTCTATAATTTCTTTTGCTGATATTTGTAATAAATCCCCTTTTTCTCCCGATGTATTTGTGCTTAAAGAATTGTCTAAGTAGATAAAAGTTTGTTGATTTTCGGTAGTGTTTTTATTGCTTATGTAAGGTTGTGAAAAAGCAAATAATATCGCAGAAAATAAAAGGAGTCTTGTGCATAAAATTAACCACTTTTTTAGGCGTGAACTTTTACGAGTTTCTTGCACTAATTTTTGCAGTAAAGCAACGTTTGTAAATGGCACTTTTACAAACTTTTGAAGTTGAAAAAGATGTACCAAAACAGGTATAATCAATAGTACTAAAAAGTATAAAATAGTTGGATTATGAAACTGCATTTTTGGTTTTCTTTTTTTTGGTTTTACGAAAGTATTATAAAAATTAGTAAGAAAATAATGTTGTTCATTTCTTATTAAAACTTTTCAAAAACACCTAATCCAAACAATGCAAAATCGTATTTTACAGGATCTGTTTTGTCTAGTTTTCGTAAGTTTTTATCTAATTCAGAAAGTGATTTCCAGTCGTTTTGTGTTCTTAAAAGTAGCTTTAGTTTTCTTGCAACATTGCCAGAATGTACATCCAATGGACACGATAAATTTGCTGGATTGTGCGATTGCCAAATACCAAAATCTACACCAGCTTTATCAGTTCTTACCATCCAACGTAAAAACATGTTTATACGTTTTGCGGCCGAATTTTTTAATGGATCCGAAATATGTTTCTGAGTTCTTTGTTGATGTTCAATCTCAAAAAAGATGCTTTTAAACTGATGAATTGCGGTTTGATATGTATTAGAATTGTCCTTAATTGAAAGTGCATTTTCTAAACCTTGATGATTTTTATAAATGTGTTGAAGTGATTTTATAAACTGTATAAAATCGATTGTATTAAAAGTTCTATGAACAAAGCCTTTTACTATTTCTAAATCTTTTTCTTGATGATTGACGATGAAGTCATGAGGGGAATTGTCTAGTAATTCCATCATTTTAAAGCTGTTTTTAATAATCATCGTTCTATTTCCCCAAGAAATAGTGGCGGTTAAAAAAGCAGCGATTTCAATGTCTTCTTTTAGAGAAAATTGATGTGGAATTTGAATAGGATCAGACTCAATAAATTTAGGATTGTTGTAAAGGAGTACTTTTTCATCTAAAAATTCTTTGAGTTCTTTTTGTGTCATAAATAAATTAAATTATTTTACCGTCAATCATTGTTAATTTTCTATCAGCCATGTTTGCAAGTTCTTCGTTATGAGTTACTAAAACAAAGGTTTGTCCAAATTCATCACGCAATTTAAAAAATAATTCGTGTAAGTTTTTAGCAGATTCACTGTCTAAATTTCCACTTGGTTCATCAGCCAAAATAACAGAAGGGTTGTTTATAAGCGCTCTGGCAACGGCAACTCTTTGCTGTTCTCCTCCAGAAAGTTCGTTGGGTTTATGATGAATTCTATGAGATAATCCTAAAAATTCTAAAAGCTCTTTTGCTTTTGTTTCTGCTTCTTTTTTAGATTTTTTACCAATAAAAGCAGGAATACATACATTTTCTAAAGCCGTAAATTCTGGTAATAATTGATGAAATTGAAAGATAAAACCGATATGATGGTTTCTAAAACTTGATAATTCCTTATCAGAAAGGTTTTTAAGCGAGATAGAATTAATAGACAATTCAAAATCTTGTTCTTTTAATGGCTTGTCTAAAGTGCCTAAAATTTGCAAAAGAGTTGTTTTTCCTGCTCCAGAAGGACCAACAATAGCAACAATTTCACCTTTTTTGATATGTAAATCAAGTCCTTTTAAAACTTCGACTTCCCCATAATATTTATGGATATTTTTTGTAATAATCATAAGAAATTTATCTGGCACTAAAGTATAAAAAAACGGATATACTTTGTAAGGTATATCCGTTTATATTAAAATCGAGATGGTTAAAAGATGTTTTTAATGTTATTGTAATCTATAAAATACACAAAACGAACAGAAAAAGTATGACTTTGAGATTGATTAAATAAGTTGTCTAAGTTGTCATAAAAATTTAAGTTAGAATTGGTGTCAGAATTAAAAATTGAGTTTCTATAAAATGCAATTAACTGGCTTCCAGGTGCAAATTGCCAAATGTAGTTTAAGTCTAAATTCCAACTGTTAAAGTTTACATTGCTTCCTGTATAGGTGTTATTTGGGTCTAAACCACCATTATTATTTAGGTTAAAATAGTTGTTATAATGTGCAGAACTCCAGTAATGTCTAAAACTTAGTGACAATGAAGAATTTGTGCTAAAACTATAGTTTCCAGAAATGGTATTTGTATAACTTTTTCTGTCTCTCATACCAAAAATAATGTCGGTATCATTTTGATTTACAAATCCTTGGTCGTCATTTGTTTTGTTAAAGTATAAATTATATCGTAAAGAAAACTGATTTGTAAATCGATAACGAGGCGCAAAACTAAATCCGAAGCCTTCTTTAGGGTTGTTGTTATAGTTTGTGTAATAACCGTCTATATTTAACTCAAATTTATTTTGAGAGTTTGTAGAAATATAAAAATTAGCATTTCGTCTTTCTGGCTGTAAAAAATAAATTCCGCTTGTAGAACCTTGTCTAGGTTCAAAAAAGTCTTTTTCTTGTGTTCCGTAGTTTAAATTACCTCCGTAAGAAAATCTGTTTTTGGTCTGTGCATTGTAATTGAAACCAGCATTATAACCTGTGTAAACACCAGAGTAATGCTGATAATTTAATTGTTGATAAAAATTAAAGTTAGAATAGTTTAATGTTTTAGTAGGTTGTAAAGTTCTCCAACCTATACTGTTATAAATAGTTTGTTGATTGTTGCTAAAAAGGATACCAAAATCATTCGGATTAAAATCTTTATTTTCAAAATTATAGCCAATTTCCCAACTTAAACGACCAGAATTATAGCCAAAACTATTATCAAAAGTATAGCCTGTATTTGGGTTGTAAATATCATCAGAAATGTTGCTCATTCTTACAGAACCATCTGCGTTGTATTTACTGTCTTTTGTTTCAATATGCCATTTTAATGCCGTAACATTTGCGTCTCTAAATTTTCCATCACGTGTAACATTGGTATTTAAAAGCGATATTGTTGAGTTTTGATTAAATTGTTGATCTAATACTAATACATTATAATTTGTAAAAGGATCAATCACTTCTTCTCTAGTTTCGCCCGTTGCATTGTTTTTTATGGTTGCATTTGTAGTTTCTGTAATGGCATTAAAAAAGCCAATTCCTAAACCTTTTTTTGTTCTTCCAGAAATCTTAACAGCATTTAGCATGGTAACTTTACCAGGATAATTAACAATTTCTTCATCTGCATTTAAAGAGTTAGAAATATTAAATTGATCTATGGGAGAACTTCCAATTCTTCTTGAATAAAATAAATTTCCTATGGTAAAAAGCTCGGTTCCTTCTGTAAAAAATTGTCTTTGTTCTGTAAATTGCTGTTCAAACGGACCTAAATTTAATTCAACATCATCAAAACCAACTTGACTAAAATCGGGAATTAAAGTAGCATCTAACGTAAAATTATCTGTTAAACCATATTTTATATCCATTCCAACACTCCAATTTGAATCTGCTTTACCTTCAAAAATGGTGGTTGTTGCGGATGCATACGGATAAAAATTTAATCTTGTTGGTGGTTTAATGTCTTTAAAATCTTCAATTAAACCATCATATTGTGTCCATCTTCCAACAGAATTATCAATATGTGTCCATGTATGTTGTGCGTTTAATTTTTCTAATCTTCTATGAAAGTTAAAACCCCAAGACTGTATAGGTCTATTAGCAAAACGCAACGCTCCGTAAGGAATTTTTATCTCAACATTCCAACCTTTTTCATCCGTAGAAACATCACTTTCCCAAACTGCACTCCAATTTAAATCTTCATTTCCGTTAGATACTTTAGCGTCTGCTTGATTACCAGTGCTTTGTACGATAAATTCAAAAGGATTTTGGCCATCGTCATTTGGATTTATAGTAACTAAAAAGAAATCTGCTTGGCTAAAATTATCTCTTACCGCAAATTCTTTAGGGATGCCCTTAGGGTCTGGATCATTCATTTGAGCGGCGATATAAATAGCATCATCGTCATAAATAACTTTTACCACAGTTTGATAATCGCTCGTTACAAGTTTTCCATTATCGGGTCTTAATGTAACAAAATCTGTTAATATTTCTGCTTTTTGCCAAGCTTCATCATTTAAAAGTCCATCAATTTTAGGAGCATTTGCAACTCTTGTAGACTTAATTTTTTTTCTGTTTTCGGTGTTTTGAGCTTTATTAATTAAAGTAAAAAAAGTAAAAAGTACGAGTAGTAATAATTTCTTAGTCATAATAATTTGGTTGATTAAATTGAGCAATTTTAAAAATACCTGTTAATTTAAGGATGAATCTTAAAAAGTGCGTTCACACTAATAAAGACCACTTAAAAACAGAAGTGTTACACTTTTAATATGTTAATTAATTCATAAAATTTTATGCTATTACTAATGTAAAAACGGTTATTCTTAAATTTAATTTAAGGTTTGCTCAATTTTATCTTATAAAATAGAAATTTTCTAAATTTGAATTTGTATTTTTGTTTCCGTTTTTAAAAGCAAGCAGATGAACTTACACGAATATCAAGGAAAAGAAATTTTAAATAGTTTTGGGGTTAGAATACAAAGAGGAATTGTAGCTAATACTCCAGCTGAAGCAGTTGCTGCAGCAAAAAAATTAACTGAAGATACTGGCACGGGTTGGCATGTTATCAAAGCACAAGTTCATGCAGGTGGACGTGGTAAAGGTGGAGGAGTTAAATTGGCTAAAAACTTAGAACAAGTAGAAAGTATCTCTAATGATATTCTTGGAATGATGTTGATTACACCACAAACATCCGCAGAAGGGAAGTTGGTAAATCAAGTTTTAATTGCAGAAGATGTTTATTATCCTGGAGATTCTGAGCCAGAAGAATATTATATGTCTGTATTATTAAATAGAGCAACTGGTAAAAATATGATTATGTATTCTACAGAAGGTGGAATGGATATTGAAACTGTGGCAGAAGAAACTCCACATTTAATTTTTACAGAAGAAATAGATCCTTTATTAGGTATCATGCCTTTTCAAGCTCGTAAAATAGCTTTTAACTTAGGTTTATCGGGGAATGCTTTTAAAGAAATGACAAAGTTTGTAACTAATTTATACAAAGCATATATTGGTTCAGATTCTTCTATGTTTGAGATTAATCCTGTATTAAAAACTTCTGATGATAAAATTATGGCAGTTGATGCTAAGGTTTCTTTAGATGAAAATGCTTTATTTAGACATAAAGATTATGCAGCAATGCGTGATTTACGTGAAGAAAACCCAATAGAAGTTGAAGCAAAAGCAGCTGGTTTAAACTATGTAGATTTAGACGGAAACGTAGGTTGTATGGTAAACGGAGCAGGTTTAGCAATGGGAACGATGGATTTAATTAAAGAATCTGGAGGAGAACCTGCTAACTTTTTAGACGTTGGTGGAACAGCAGATGCTGCTAGAGTTGAAACAGCTTTTGGT
>TARA_R110001606_G_scaffold93376_1_pt1 | contig 123464 bp, 104 predicted proteins | sample TARA_R110001606 | Tara Oceans TARA_R110001606 (sample SAMEA4398315) | marine metagenome | biome: Polar Biome; feature: [SRF] surface water layer (ENVO:00010504); material: water (ENVO:00002006), including particulate matter (ENVO:01000060) such as... | depth 5 m | reverse complement strand
TTGCAATTACGGATAGAAAAAGACTAGCAAAAACAGGAATTCAAACCCTAACAGTGGTAGGAACTTCATCAAAAGAAATAGGGAAAGACGCTGATGCTATAAAATTTAAAAATGCAACCGATTTATTTAGCGTAAGGTGTTAAAAAACAAACTCTTATCGTGTATGAATCCTTCAAGCAGTTTTAGCTGTAATTGCGTCAAGGAGGAACTTTGACACGCGTCCGTATGTTTCTTGTCACCGGTCAGTAAGTTATTTGTTATGGAGCAGGGAGAATTTTCTAAAAGTACTAGTAAAGTTGGCTAAAAATACTAGTATAGTTGGTGAAAAGTACTAGTATAGTTTATCAAAAATTGTAGTATTTTTACAAAGAGGAGAAAAAGCGATGAAAAAGCTTGTAAAAGCAACGCTTATATAAAGATACAAAAAAAATCAAAAATTATGGCCATAAGATACAGAATAACCAAAAGAACCAACAGTATTCAAAATAAAAAAGAACAGTACATTATGCAAGCAATTACTACAGATGTGGTAGATTTAGAGATGCTAAGCAGCGCCATTAGTAGCGAATGTAGTTTGAACAGAGTAGATGTGCAAGCGGTATTGTATGCTTTGGGCATTAAGCTAGAGTTTTATTTACAACAAGGCAGAAGTGTAGAATTGGGCGATGTAGGGAAGTTTAAAGTGGGTTTTCAATGCAAGGCAGAAGAAGATCCTAAGTTATTGAGTCCGGTTAGAAGTATAAAAAAATACCATATCAATTACCAGCCTTCGCTTAAATTAAAACGAGTATTAAAATCGGGCATTACCACCTATAAAGAGGGGAGTAGAAGTATTGGTTAATTTGTTGAGGTTGTAGGTTTCACTCAAGTAGTAATCTACTCGCTCCTCTCCAGCAGAAAACTTGCTACCGTTGGCTTAATTCCGAAGTCTTTTTTTCTTTAACTTATTTCTTATTTCAGTTAATTTTGATAAATCCTCATTATTAATTCCTAATGTAGTATTAAGAATTTTAAAATCATTATTTATTAGTATTTGCTCAATATTTGATTTGTTTTCAAAATTAGTTGTGAAATTATCAAATTCACTATTAGTAATTTCATTATAAGGAATTGGTAACTTTTTAAATTCACTAGGAATAAGTTCTAAAACTCCACCACCATAATATCTCCCATCTAATTCAGACAGCAAAAGAGTTAAAGTATTGTAAAATGAGTATACAAAACTATTTAAATCATAACCATTTCTCATTCCAACTTTATATGCAGAATCCGTTACAAATGCGTTAGAATTGTTCTTTAGAAGTTTAGGGTATAAATGGCTTCGCTTAAAGAAAAATGCATCTGGCTTTTCGGATATGTTAGGAATAACATACCAATTGTTTCTGATGCTACATTTGTATCTACCCGGTATTTCTGCTATTTCTCCTAAATTTAAATACTCCCTTAGTTCATCCGAAATGGTATCATTATTATTTAACTGTAAAAGTTTTGAGGGGCGTTTATTATCCTCGAGCCTTTGAAAATCCTCATTATTAAACACCACACTTCCATTTACGAAAAGTCCTTTTTGAATAATTGGTTTTGTGTACAGAGATAAATCAAATTTGTTTTCAGTTTCTTTATCAATAATAAAATATTTGTTTGCTCCAGTTACAATTCCGGGTCTAGATTCAGAATAATCATTTACAGTTTTGAGTTTGTTTTTAAGATTATCAATAAAAGTTAACTCATCTGAAGTTAAAAAATGATGTGTCCACTTCACATTTGATTCAACTAGTAAATTATTGTTTTTTAATACAAAATCATTTTGTTTTAATGATTCTTTTGATGAAATATTAGTAAAGAATTCACCTTTTACTCCAGCTTTTTTATAGGCAAATAAAACAATAGTATCTTGACCTTTACACTCAAACATTAAATCGTTAAAAGTAAATATTTCAATTCTTTCAAACTCCGTTTTTAAATACTCACGAACTTCTTCTGCAAATTTAACTTGCAATAATTCTGAAGGTAAAACAAAAGCTAAAACTCCATTTTTAGCTAACAATGTATTGGATTTTATTAAAAAGGTAGTCCAAATGTTTTTAACTGAAGCTTCTGTTAAATTTTCGTTTGAATGTATTTCTTTACTTAATTCAATTTGTTTTGATGTAAGTATATTTTTCTTGACGTAAGGAGGGTTTCCTATAACAACAGAATATTTTTTCTTAGATAAATATTCTAAAAAATCTATTTCTATAAATGAAGCAGTTTTTGTATTCCACTTTTCTGAAGCAGTTTTTAACTCAGCTTTATTAATATCTAATGCTGTTAAATTGATATTTATGTTTTCTTCCTTAGTTAATTCAGAAATAAAAGCACCATCACCAACACTTGGTTCTAAAATAGACATACGAGTTCTGTTTTCAAAATGAGATAATACTCTTTTTGAAATAAAACTAGCCAAATATGATGGCGTGTAATATGAACCTGTTTGTTTTTGATTAGTCATTGCTTTTACAAGCTATTATAGTGATTCATTAAGTCATTATGTATTACAACATACTTTATGCTTAATGGACCAGCTATTTCGTTTATTAATTTATATTCTTCCGATTCTTCATCCATTCTAGCCATTTCTTTTGCATATGCTAAAACAAGTTTTCGTATGTTATTTACTTCCCAAAGGAGTTTTATAGCATAATTTCTTTCATCAAATTTAAAAGCTGTCTCCCACATCCATTTCCCTAATTGGGTGTTCCACATAATACTTCCATCATCTGTACGATACAAATGTTCATCATACTCTTCAAGACAAGGATCTATGAATCCTTTGTTGTTGGAATTTGGAATAGTTATATCTTCAGTTGGCCATTTTGAAGATTTATTATTGTTACAAAATTTACAGGAATAAACTAAGTTTGAATATTCTACATTAGAAATTTTGTCTTTAAATAATGATTTAGGAATAAAATGGTCAACTTCATACCAAGTATGTCTATAACCATCATAAGAACCACAGTAGCCACAATGAGAATGAAAATCTTCTTGTAAATCAGATTTATGTTCAGTCCACTTACCTTCATTTGGTGACTTTGTTGGAGTTGATTTCCTAATTGGTAGAAATTCTCTTACTTTCATTATTTCTTGTTCTTTTGAATTAATGATCGCAAGAATGCTTCTGCTTCTTTTCGTGTTTTAGATAAATCATCTAATTTTTCGAATGAAATTAATTTTTCAGGAACCTCTTTCTTTTTAGTTTTATCTAAGTCTCCTAATTCTCTTTGTAAAGAAATTAAAGAATCTTGTTCTGATGAATTCAATCCTTCTTTTTCTCCTTTAATTAATAATTCTGCTATAGAGTTTTTTCTGCTTTCAATACGTTTTTTGTATTGTTCAATACTCTTAATTAAAGTTTTAATAAAATGTTTTGTTCTATCTTCGTCATAATCTTCTTCATGTTTATTTGTTATTTCCGCTTTGTTGAAAATAATTTTCCAATCATCAACAAAGTCTTCTGCATCTTCTCTTTTATTTGTGAAAATAATATGAGGAAATAGGGGTTTATTATTATAAATTTCTTTTTCAACTTCTTCACCATTAAATTGAACTTTATTAGATTCATCTAATTTATAGTCAATCATCAATAAATCAATTTCAGATTGATAAACCTGTTCCATTAAGCCTTCTATGGACATTCCTTGTTGGAATTCATAACCAATAATATCAATTCCAAAATCTCGGAATCTTTTACGGTACTTTTTTACTTGTTTATCATCTTCATCAATGTACCCAATTTTATATTTAGTCTCCATATTTTTTTATTTTCTTGTTGGAAATGAAATTAATACTGAAAAACCTTTCTCTGGTTCGAGAATATCAATTGTCCCATTGTTATCATCAATTACGGATTTTACCAAGTACATACCTAAACCAGTTCCTATTTCTTTACCCTTTCTATCTCTTTTTGCGGTTTTAAAAGGTAAAAATATTACGTCTTTATCATCTTCAAACACTTTATCTAGACCAATACCATTATCAGAGTATACTATTTCAATAGACTCTTTTTTAAGGCTAATATTAATATCAATTAATCTTTCTTGATATACAGTTAAGTTATTAAATGAATCAATAGAATTATTTATAAGGTTTGTGAATATAGTAGAAATATCCATTTCAAAAGCTCTAAAATTATAAGAATTTTTTTCAAGATTATCAATTACATTCAATTGAATATCCCTTTTTTTGAATATTCGACGCCAAGATTCATTAAAAGATTTAAAAAACGGTGAGAATTCAAATTTACCTCTTGTCCTTTTATCTTTTCTTATAGCTGTTAATGCATAATCTACCCAATGAATAATTTTATCCGAATTTTCATCTAGCAATTCAATTATTTCAATACCGTCTTTAAACTCAATAGTATCTTTTTTTTCTTTGGTTGCAATAACATTAAAAATCCCTTCTAATTCTTTAATCTCGTATGCATTGTCTTTTATTTCCTTTAGCTCGTGAGCAAAGGAAGAAACTACAAGTCCTAAACTCGCTAATGACCTAATCTGAACAAGTTCTTGGTTGTCTTCTTCATTTTTTTTATCCTCAATAGCTTTAAAAGTGTCTTTAAAAGTATCTTGATAGGATTTCTTTTCTTCTTCTTCCTTTTTTTCTTCGAATAAGTCTGTAGGTTTTCGCTTTTTACCGTAAATTGTTTCTTCAGCTTTTTTTCTATCAGCAACAATTTTATCAGCTAATTCTTCAGCCATTCGCTGGATTTCTTTTTGTTTTTGTTCAGCTTTATCTTTTTTGTTTTTCAGAAATAAAGGGTTTAAAATTTTTGACCTATCAACTTCAAATTCATTAATTAATTCTGTAGTAATAAATTTAAAGGTCTCAAAGGCTTCGTTTTCTTGTAAAGAACCTCTATCTGATTTATCAATTAACATAGGGTTTGTTAATCTTGAAATGGTAATTATTCCTGCTGTTGATTCAGGTCTTACTCTCCAATCTCCAATTCTTTGACCAGCACTCGCAGGACTTGCAGTAGCCCTTGCCCCCAATCTTAACCAATCATTATTTGGATCTCCATAAGGTCTAACCCTAAATGAATCTCTGTAGATTTTCACACCTCCAAATCTTTCTAAAACAGATTTTCTTTCCTTTGAATTAACATCTTTATATGGGTACCCTTCCTTTCTAGAATTAACTAGTTTTAAATAATAAAATGTTAAATCGAAACTTCCAACCTCTTTTAGCATTTTCCGGTTAGAATCATCGAGTTTCCAATCCAGTACTTTGTCAATGGATTTAGAATAGGTGAAAGTTTTCTTTTCAAGAGTTTCTAAATCATAAGGAGTACTCTTTCTTTTAAATACATTAGGATAATTTTTTTTTAATGATTTAATATCAATTTCATTTCTCGTTATCTCAAAATCGACATTTAAACTTTCAGCATTATAAATTGCTTTTAATTTATAATCAAAATCATTAAAAAAAGCAGTTTCAACTCTTCCATATTCTTTAGGTTGTTGAAAATGTTTGAAATAAACTTCAAATGGAATGTTAAGTTCTTTAGGTGGTATCAGTGCTTCTAAATTTTTAAAAACAGAAGAAGTTTCTTCATTAAACCAATCATCTTTTAAATTTGAAATTTTAATGATTGTACCTTTATCAAAGCTAATGTTTTCAATTGCTTTTACTACTGATTCATTATTATTTGTAATCGACTTTATTTTTTCAGAAAGTTTTAACTTTTCAGGGCCAAGTTCAGCTTCTATTTGAGAAATTGATTTATCAGTTTCATCAAACTGATTCCAATCCATTTTCCAAAAAGAACCAATGTCATTTTTTGCATGTTTGGAAAGTGTCCACATCTCTGTCTCAAATCCAAGTCTATCTAAAGCAAATCTACCTATTCCTTTTGCTCCCGTTTTCGTACGTTTGTCATCAGAAATATAATCTTTTTCTTTATTTCCAGTACCTATTTGCATCCAGTGCTCTTTGATGACTTCTTCGGTCATTCCTTCACCATTATCAATGATAAATAAAGTACTCTTTTCTTTTAATGGGATTTCAAATTCTTTACCATCACTATCTTTTATTTTTTCTGTAGGTACATCAAAGAATACAAAGCAATTTTTTGAGTCAGCATCATAACTGTTTTTTACTAATTCAATAATAGCACCTTCTGGGTTAGAGAAATTTTCTCTACCAAGTAATTTACCAGCTCTTGCAGAAACTTTAAAAGGTATTTTAGCCATTATTTATTGTATTTCTAATTTTAGATGTTTACAAACTTCTTCCAAAATTTCAGCAGGTTCAGTATCAATTGCCAACGCAATTAAATAAAGTTCTTCAGCTGTTAAACGAGTAGAACTTTTTAAACTCAATTCACTTAGTCGAGAAGTACTTATACCTGTTCGTCTAGATATTTCAGCTTTGTTCACTGACTTTTTATCTAAAAACTTACCTATTTCAGTCATTTGTTTGGAAATGTTTGACACAAATATATAAAAATAGGATGATTATTTAGATTTTCGGGATGATTAATTAGTTGTTCTTAGTTAGGAAAAGGTAAGCACTATTAGTTTTTTGAGGCACGTAAAAATGAAATATGCTTGACTGTGTGGCTGGTTTCCCTTTTTCCGCTGGCGCGCATTTGTACCTTAAATCCGCGCAAACGTTGTCTAAAGAAACATATCCTTGCAATCGGGTTTAAAATTCCATTAAACGTTGTCTTCATTTTATAACTAATTAAAGCCAAAAGTCTTATATCAATCTTAATAAAAACATTCTATAAACATTAAATTGATGAAATAAATTCAAAAAAAAACATCCAACTTTTTAAAGTTGGATGTTTGTGTTTTTATTAAGAACATTCAAATAACATTTATTTAAATACCCAAAGTACTGTATCTAAAGTGTCAGGTCCTTGTGCAGCAATTGCTGCATTATAATTTGCTTCGTTAATATTAGGTGTAGTAGAAGAGTAAGCCTGTCTTTGAGGAATATCTGTTCCAATTAATTGGTCTGCTGGTTTTACAATTGTTGATGGTCCACCAATTCTTCTCCATTCTGCCCAAGCTTCATAACCTTGTAAATAAAGTGCTACCCATTTTTGCTCTGCAATTGACTGAATTCCTGTATAAGAAATAGAACTTATAAATGTAGTTGCATCCGCAGCATCAACACCCCATTGATTCATCGATTCTTGAATACCTGCTTCAAAATATGTTTCTGCACTACCAGACATCCATCCTAATTCTACTGCTTCTGCCATAGAAAATTGAATTTGTGCAGCTGTAAATATATATGCAGGTGCTGTTTGGTTGTAAATAATATCTGTTGTTGGTAAAGAATAGTTTGCAATTAAATCATTTCCAACACCATAATCTGCTCCAACATACTGATTAGAACCTACTAAAGGGTCTGCATATTTATGTAGCCTTGGGTCTTGTGGGTCTGTATCTGTACCGGTACCAACTAAATAATCTACAAGTACATCAGAAACTAACCAATCTGTTCTACCGTCATCTACATATCTATCTTGCCATGGATTATCATTATTATCATCAGATAAAAAAGTATAATAAATGTTATCACTAGATGTTTTAATTGCACCACCAATAGCTTCGTTAAATTTAGTTTTAGCATAACCACCTAGCTCGGTATCTCTTTTAGATAATCTTAACGCCATAATTGTTTTAAGTGTATTACCAAATTGTTTCCATCTCGCCATATCACCATTAAAAAGGATATCTCCTTCTGGACCATCTTGAGTATTATCTATCATAGAAAGTGCACTATCTATTTCGTCAAATAAACCTTTATATACGGTTTCTTGAGTGTCTAAGACAGGTTTAGTGTTTTCTAATCCTTGTAAAGCTTCAGTATAAGGTATCATACCCCATCTATCTGTCATTGTATGAAGATAGTAAGCTCTAATTAATGTAGCAGCAGCTATAACGTTATCAGAATTAGGTAATGGTGTTTCTACGTTTGTTTCTACTACAACTCTTAAATCTTCTAAGGGTCCAGAATACCAACCATAATAAGACCAATTTAATGTTCCATATCTACTTTCATCAGGATATTGTCCGTTTGCCGTATACTGTGCATACAAGATAGATGTTGTTTGTGTTAAATGCCCAGGTAAACTTTTAAGAGCATTCGCTAATAATCCTGAAGCTGAAGCTGTAGAAGGGTTATTAGGATCCGTATTGATATCACCAAAATCTACAGTGTCACATGAGTACATGAAAAGAGTGGCAGCTGTAAATAATAATATCTTTTTTATTGTTTTTTTCATTGTTATAATATTTTATTAAAATGTAAATTTAGCATTAAAACCAATTGTACGAGCACTTGGTAATTGACCATTTTCTATCCAGTTAATATTTTCTCCATTAACTGATCGGCCTTCAATTTCTGAAGGATCTACACCTTGTACATCAGAATAAATTAACCATACATTGTTTCCAAATACACCTAAATCTATATCAGTAAAAGGAGTTTTTTCAAGTATTGTTTTAGGTAGTTTATAACTTAAACTTATGGTTCTTAATTTAATATAACTAGCGTCATTAACAAATTCTTCATGTATATTTCTTAAGTTACTTCTCCATAAGTAATAAGGGTTTACTAAGTAGCTAACTGCGTTTCCGCTGGCATCAACACCTTCTGTTAATTGACCTCCCGATGTTGTACTTGCATTAGCAAGTGAAACAGAAACTACAGAAGAACTTCCTGAGGATGTACCATCATAAGCAACACTATTTCTTACAGGGTTACCTAAAACGTTATTACCTGTAGTTTCTTGAAGTAAACCTGCATATGTACCATATCTTCTTGTTACACCATAGAATTTACCTCCAGATTGGAAGTCAAACCCTAATGTTAAAGAGATGTTTTTATATTGCATATTTGAAGTTAAACCTCCGGTAAAGTCTGGTAAAATAGAACCTAAATATTGGTTTGTATCATATTCATAATATCCTTGAGCCGATAATACTTTATTACCGTTTTCGTCTCTTCTGTATGCGTTTCCGTATAAAGCGCCCCATTCTTCACCAACTCTTTTTTCTAGTGATGGACCCCAGCTATCTAAAACATTTGTATCAACCCCGTCTGCAATGTAGTCTACAGTTCTTTTTAAAGTTGCAAAATTAAAGTTTACATCCCAAGTGAAGTTATCTGTTTTAAAAGGTGTTGCGTTTAAAGATAGTTCGATACCGCTAAAAGATTCTTTTCCTTGATTTGAGTAAAAACCTGTAATACCAGTAGAACCAGGAACTGTTACGTAAGTAGGTAACTCATTGTCTTTTCTACTAAAGTAAGTTAAGTCAAAACCAAATCTATTGTTCATAAATTTAATTTCTGCACCAACTTCTGTTTCTTGTCTTGTACCTCCTTTTAAGTTAGGGTTTACACCTGCATCTGGTACCGTAGAGGTTCCTACTGAACCATAAGCTGTTTCAGAAGAGTACGTTTGTGATAATAAATATCTACCTGGAAAATAAGGAGCTTCTGTATAACCTCCTCTAAATTTAGCAAAAGAAATAAAGTCTTTATTTTCAATAAATTTAGAAGCGATAAAAGAACCAGAAACACCAAATGTTGTTACACTGTTGTCTGCTGGATCAGCTGTAGAGCTAAAATCTTGTCGAAAACTACCTTCTAAGTACGCAAAATCTCTATATCCTAAAGAAGCTGTAGTAAAATAACCTTGTTGTTCTTGTTCTCCTAAAGTAGATGATAAAGAAGGTCTATCAACAGAGGTGTCTAAACTATAGTAGCCAGGAGTTGTTAACCCTCCAACTGCACTACCGTACATGTAATTATATCTAATTTTTGTTACTTCAAAACCAGCAGAAGCTGCTAAGTCAAAATCTTCAAAATCTTTTGAATAACTAACTCTACCAAAAAGTTCTTCTCTGTCGTCATTAGATGTCCATTCAGTATAATCTTCAACTTCTAAACCACCCCAACCAACTTTACTATTAGAATTGTAATCGTTGTATGACTTCTTAAATGATACATTAGCTACTAAATCTTCATTAAAATCATAAGTTAAACCTACGATACCATAAATTGCATTTTTGTATTGTTCTTTCGTGTTTTCATATACAACGAAAAAAGGAGAGTTCCAATATGCAGGTTTAGAGTTTGTAGGTGAAGCAATATTCCAAGATACTGGTTCTCCATTTCTTTTGTATTCTCTTAATCTATCAATGTCGATTTGTCTTTGCCACCATTGGTTAAAGTTAGAACCTAAGTTACCGTAACTATTATCTGGGTCATTAAAAGTAAATCTTTTTGTGTAGTTCATAACCGTATTAAATTTTAACTTTTCAGTTATGTTATAATCTGCATTGATGCTAAAAATAGATGTTGTACGTTTTGTGTTTTCTATAATAGCTTCTTGATCAATTTTAGTAATTGTTGATCTAATAGAGTAGTCTTCTCCACCTTTTTCAAAAGATAAAGAGTTGTTTTTTAAAGTACCTGTTTGGTAAAAGTCTTTAATGTTGTTTTCATTTGGAGTCCATGCTCTTAGTTGCCCAAATTCAGGGTCATTAGCAATCCATGAATCCCAGTGACGTACCATCTGTCCTTCTAATCTTGGTCCCCAAGATTCATCAGCAGCATAAGTAGGTATTAATTGGCCTTCAAAAGCAGCCCAGCTTGCTGGCATAGTTGCAGGGTCGTAACTAAAAGACTCGAAGTTACCTATTGCACTTCTATATATGCTAGGGTCTCCAGATTTATTGTCATTAGCATATCCACCACCATATTCATTTTGGTAATCTGGTAATACATAAACATTAGATAAAGACATTGTGGTGTTATAACTAATAACTGCCTGTCCATTTTTAGCTTTTTTTGTTGTAATTACAACAGCACCATTTTTTCCATCAGGACCATATAAAGCGGTTGCTGCTAAACCTTTTAATATGGTTAGTGTTCCAATATCATCATTATTAATGTCTGTCTGAGTATTTAATTTTATACCATCAACAACATAAAGCAAACCAGTGTTACCTCTCAACCTAATATCTGCTGCTTTAAAAGTAGACGTTGGTTGACCTGCAAATTGAATACCAGAAATTTTACCAGCAATTGCAGTAGAAATGTCTGGGTCTTTAGCTTTTGTTATAGCATCTCCAGTTACAGATTGTTGCGCATACCCTAAGGCTTTTGCTTCTCTTTTAATACCTAAAGCTGTTACAACAATTTCGTCTAAAACACTAGCATCCTCTTCTAGTGCTACATTAATTGTGCCTGAAGCTTTTACTTTTTTCTCTGAGGTTTTGTAACCAATGTAGCTAAATCTAAGGATGTCTCCTACTTTAGCTTTAATTGTATACTTACCGTCAAAATCAGTTTCAGTACCTGTTGTAGTACCTTTAATGACTATGCTAACCCCAGGTAAAGTACCAGATGTGTCTGATACAGTTCCAGAAACTGTTTTTTCTTGTGCAAAGGTTGTTTGCACAATAAACGCCAGTAGCAGCGTTAAAATTCCTTTAAACTTTGTTTTCATTGTTTATAAAATTTGAATTAATTGCATCAAATATTGTGAAATTAAGTTTATAATGCAATGAAAATGTTAAAAAAAGTTAAAAATCATTGATATTTGTTAAAATAGTTGCGATAACTGTTAATCTAGCATCATTAATATCTGCTAAAAACTAAAAAACGACTATTTATTGTTTTTACATTCTTGTTATTTATGTTTTAATTTTCACTATTTTTCAAAATAAGGCATCAAAAAAATGACAGCTGTTCAACTTCTCCTTTGTTTATAACCCGCTTGTGCAGATTTAAGGTGCAAATCCGCGTTAACGTTGTTTAAAGAAACATATTTGAGCGATCGGACGAATCTTCACGTAAAAATACAATTTGAAATCTATTCACCACTAAGGTGAAAGTGATGCAATAGGTTCGTTTTGTTAGCTTTGAGATTACAACGCAATGAGTATCTCTTAATTATGCACATTATTTGAAGTCCGTTTACAGTTATAGAAAGTCAAGTCATCGATGCATTTTTGTTACTAAACGAAGTTCGATTTTTTTAAGAGGTTAAAATAGTAATTTTACATCAAAATAAAACCAAACTATATAAGAGTCTCATTTAAAAAACATTAAATTTATAACTATTAACACTTAATTCCCTTATTATGAAAACTAAAATTTATTCCCTAATCTTTTTTGCAGCCTTATTGATAAGTTGTTCTCACGATTTTCCAAAAGAGGAAACTGCAGTTGTAGAATACATCGACGGTGATATGACAACATTGGTGGTTCCAAGCGGTCATGATTTAAGACCTGTTGCATTACAAAACACAAGTATAAATTTATCGGCAGAATCTCAAGCAGATCTTGTAAAGGTAAAAATTTATAAAATTGAAGATGATGTAAATGTTTTATTATTTAGTGGTTTTTTAGACAAAGAAAAATCAATCAATAGCATTGTTAAAATACCAAACCATGTAAGTTTATTATCTGTACAAGCAGATTTAGCAACCGGTACTAAAGAGTGGATTGTAACACCAACCGAATTAGAAAGCTTAGTTCTAGAAGACGATGCAGTAGTAGATGTTGATGGAGAAGAAGGTAAAAGCGTAGTAAAAACAGCCAATAAAACAGCTGGTGGCGATGATGCGCCAACTTGGACTTGCAACGATTACAGTAATTTTACAGGGAATGATAATGGTAGTTTTAAAATTAGCAGTACTTCAACACAAGGAATTAATGTTGATAAAAAAACAACTATTTATATCTGTAGTGGAGGTTCTTGGAAGCCAGGTTATTTAAATGATAATAGCAATAATCTTACTATTTATGTAGCAAGTGGTGCAACGTTAACATTGTCTGGGACTATAAATTCAACTATATATAATGTCGGTACGTTTAACGGAACAAATTTAAATTTATCAGAAAAAAGCGAATTCAACAACTGGGCAACTGCAAATATTACAGGTAATTTTAGCTTTTCAACTGATGTAACAAACTACGGAGGGTCTATTAATATCTCTGGATCTGTAAATGTATCTGATAAAGGACATATTGATAATGAAGGAGGAACTATAAATATAGGCGGACATACTACTATTTCAGGTAAATTTCATAATAAAGAAAATTCTACAACGAATGTTGCGGGTCATTTTACAGTAAATAGCAGCGGAGAGTTTGACAATGAGTGTAGAACTATTATTTCTGGAAACTTTATAAATAATCAAAAAGTTAATTTTACAAATGCTTCTTATACGGTAATTACAGGAAGTTTTACAAATAACTCAAATGGTGAGGTTTCTATTAAAGAAGGTTCTATCTTTAAATGTGCAAGCATTCTATCTAACGCTAAAATTAAAGGAAGTAAAGCGTATTCTATTATAGAAACAGGTGCTATCAGATTTAATGGTAACTCAGGTTTTGAAGGCGAATTAGATGTGTGTTCTAGTAGCGTAACAGCTAAAATGATTGGTAATAAAGTAATAAGTACTTGTTCTACTTTTATTTCTTCGGGTGGATGTTCTCCAGGGTATAACAATGCAGAAGATGCAGATAAAGATGGCGTAGTTGCAGGAGTTGATGTTGATGATAACAACCCAAATGTAGCTTCTTATAATTATCCACAAGGTCAAGATGGTTATTTTACAACACTATATGAAGATTTATATCCATGTATGGGAGATTATGACTTAGATGATTTGGTGCACAATTACAGCTATCAAGAAGGTATTAATAACCAAGGTACTATTACAAGCATAAAATTCGATTATAAGTTTCCAGCAATGGGAGGAGCTTTCAATAACAGTTTTGTGTTAAGAGTGATGGATGAAGATGATAATGCAGCCTTAAGTTTAGAGACTTCTTTGTATTATTCTTCAACTCAGATAGAAAGACTTCACGATAGCCAGAATAAAACAACCTTATTTATTTTTAATAATATTAAATCTATTTATACTACTAATACAGGTGCTATTGTAAATACAGTAAATACAGATTATGCAGAAATTCCAGTACTCTCAGGAACGGTTACAAACATAAACGGTGCTTACGATGAATTTATACTTCAAAACGGAAAAATGGGTTATGAGATACATCCTTTGTATAACAAATTACATGCTAATTATTCAGCGCTAAACAATCCATCGATGTATAATGATGCTAGTAATTTTTTAAGATGTGATGATAAATCATCTGGAATCAACCTTTTTGTAAACGCTAATGGATTCCCTTGGGTGTTAAATGATTTGCCTATGGATTTACCTTGGCCAAAAGAAGGGGTTTCAATACTAGAAGCGTATCCTAATTTTCATGTTTTTGTAATGTCAAATTCATCTTTAGATTGGTATTCAGATAATAATGGAAACAGAAATAATGATAAGTTAAAAAAACTTAAATAAGCGAACTAAAAAAAAAGTCCCTCAATACTATTTGTGTTGAGGGATTTTTTTTGTGCTATATTTTGATATTCCTTTTTAGGAATACAGAATTATTAATAAGAACAAGCAAGTTCTCATTGAGCATATTAAGGTTTTTCTACATAGGTAACGTTTACTTTTCTTTCTAAAATTATTTTAGAATCCAAAATAATTCTAAATTTTACAGTTCCTGCAGGGATAAATACCTCTCTAAATGTTCTAGAACTCCAAGTATTATGTGTTTTTCTAGAAGCTTTAAATTTATAGTTGCTACTTTGAGATAAATAGGTGTCGTTTTCATCTAAAATTTCCATAGAAGTGGTAAAACTACCTTTGTGTAAGTTAAACCATTTTACATAAAGATATATTTTACCACCCTCATTTACAGTAATTTCGTTTAAATTGTCTAGAGGGATATTTTTTTCTGATAAGCCTGTACAAATAATAAGTCTGGCTTTTATTTCGTTTGATATTGTTTTGGCAATAGGATGTTCGTCAACTTGTGAAAAGCTTGATTTACATGGAAATAACGCTAAACAAAGTACTAGTACCAATAATTTTTTCATACATTTTTTTCTTTACAATTTTCTAAACTATAAAAGTGTAATTACTTCTTTAAAGAGTGTAATCATTTTGGGTTCTGCTGTACCAGCGATGGCAATAATTTCTGCGATATCTACAGGATGTAAATTCTTCGGATCACATTCATCCGTTAAAACAGAAATAGCAGCACAAGGTAAATTTAATTGTTTCGCCACAATAACTTCAGGAACTGTGCTCATTCCAACCGCATCTGTTTCTAAAATTTGCAACATTCTGTATTCTGCTCTTGTTTCTAGTTGAGGTCCTAAAACACTTGTGTACACACCTTCATGCAAAAGAATGTTGTTTTTTGTGGCAATATCTTTTATTTTTTGATTGATTTCTTCTGAATAAGGTGCTAACATATCCGCAAAAATATTCCCAAACTTATTGGCGCCGTTAAAAGCCAATGGAGAACTTCCTTGTAAATTAATATGGTCGTTAATCAACATTAAATCACCTTTTTTATAGGATAAATTAATGGCTCCGGCAGCGTTCGAAATCAGTAAATTTTTAATTCCTAAACCATGCATGGTTCTAATTCCGTATGTTACTTCCCAAGCATTGTAGCCTTCATACAAATGAAATCTGCCAGCCATAACAAGCACTTTTTTGCCAGACAATTCTCCGTAAATTAATTTTCCCGAATGAAATTCTACCGTTGCTACAGGGAAATTCGGAATATCAGAATAGGCAATTTCTTTTTCGATCGCAATTTCATTCACTAATTTACCTAAGCCCGTTCCTAAAACAATGCCTATTTCTGGATTTGTTATTCCGTTTGATTTTAAAAAATCGATGGTTTCTTGTAAGTGTTGTTGTTTCATTATTTTAAAAATTGTTGAAATGCAGGATGATGTTCAATATCTTCAAAAACATCTACATCATTTAATTCGTGTAACAAATGTACTTTTTTATCTTTTAAATCAGCTAAGGTATCTTTCCGAACCGTTGCTGTTCCCCATTTTTTATTGTGGAAGATGTTTTCTTGCAACGATTTCATCCCTAATAAATAATAACCACCATCTTCTGCCGGACCAAGAACTACATCATTTGTATCTAATTCTATAAAAGCGTTTTCAATATTTTCTGATGTTAAATCGTATAAATCACTACCAATAATAAGCACTTTCTCATAACCAGCTTCAAATCCGTTTTTAAAAGCATTGCACATTCTAACGCCTAAATCTTCGCCAACTTGTTGGTGTTTTTGATAGCTGTTGGCATCCCATAGATCATGTTCTCTAATTTTCACGGAATAATAGACCGCTTTGTCAGAAGTTACTTTTGATGAAACATCTCTAGTTTTTTCTAACAAAAACTTATAAATTTCTAGTGCAGTTTCATCACCAACAGTTTTTGCCAAACGCGTTTTTACTTTTCCTAATTCAGGATTTCGAGTGAAAATTAATAAAAGATTTTTATTCATTTTTTTTAATTTTGTCATTCCGAAATGAGGAACGATTGAGGAATCTTTCGATTAAAAAGAGATTTCTTCTATCGTCGAAATGACATTTGTGCTTTTTAATTGAGTTGGTACTAAAAACTAAAAACTGTTTTTGTTCACAACAATATAAACTGAATACTGCAACTGCTTACTGTTACTGAACACTGCTTCTGAACACTGCAAACTTACTCATACACTTTCTCTCCCTTTGTAAGCCATTTACTCCAATCTTCATTAAACGTATGCACTTTTTCGGTGGTATTTCCTAAAGTATCCATAACCTGAAAATTGTTGTTTTTCCATTCAAAAATTCCTCCGTATAAATTATACACATTGGTGTAACCAGCTTTTATTAATTTGTCGGCAACAATTTCAGAGCGAATTCCTAATGAGCAATACACCACAATTTTGGCATTTTTATCTGTTGGAAGTTTCTCTATGGTTTTTTGCAAATCAAAATGATCATAGCCAACGCAAATAGCATCCTTTAAATGACTAACGTTGTACTCTTTGGCTTCTCTAGCATCCAATAAAATTGCCTTCTTTTTTTCTGATGATAAACTATCTACAGAAATATAGGGAACCTTGTTTTTATTAAATTTGTTCAGTAATTTGTCCAGTTTCTTTTGACTAAAAGAAACTGAACTAATTAAGAGAAAAAGGAAAAGTATTTTTTTCATAAGCGTTATTTTAATAAAAAGATTGCTTCGTAAACTCGCAAAGACTTTAAATGGCTAACAACATCCACCACCATCATAATGAAACGTAGATTCTGAAAAGAAAATATCATCTCTTCCCAAAGCTTGCAAAGCAGCAGTCGTTTTATCGCAAATTGCCAAAGGCTGATTTTTTAATAAAACATGCCCTAATCCATCATCAAAATAATCTTCATCACCATAATAAATAGCAGCTCTACCTGTAAAAATACAAGGTCCGTCTGCTGGCATTGGGTCTTTTATAGCAGCAACTTCAATAGATTCTATATAAATTAATTCGTCTGTTGGATAATTTTTAGGATCTAAAATTCGGTAAGGTTTTCTTGCTCTAATTTCAATCGTCCCAAAACCAGCATCGGTTAACGCTTTTACATAATCTGCAATAGATAAACTTCCGCTTAAGCACAAAGCACGCAAACGATCATCATTACGCAATTCGTCATTCATTTCTTGCTCGCAAGTTGGGTCGCTCATTACCAATTTTCCATGAGGTTTTAAAACACGGTACATTTCTGCAATCGCTTTTTTCAAATCATCCGATTTAAAAATATTGAACAAACAATTCTGAGCAGCCACATCAATAGAATTACTTTCTACAGGTAAATCCATCGCATCACCTTTGCGTAAATCCACAAAATCAGATTGAAACCAATCGTTTTGTTCTTCTGCAATTTTAAAATTTTTGCGAGACGCTTCTAACATTTCATCAACAACATCTAAACCAATTACGCCACCTTTATTTCTGTTGAAATACGAAAACTGAAGTAATTCCATTCCGCCTCCAACACCAACATATAGCATTTTTGGATTGTTGGTTAAATCTCTAGCATGCACGGTAGAACCACAACCGTAATTCATTTCTTGCATAATTCTAGGGATCTTTAATCCTGGTAATTCCCAAATAGGATTTGTAGTACAGCAAAGGCCAACATCTGGCGTTAAAGCTGCTTCTTTATATACGTTGTGTGTAGTTTCTAAATAACTCATGTTTTTAATTACAGATTTGTGATAGTTTAGATTGTGAGCTTTCTACATTTAACTTAAAATAATCATAATCTCTAGAACTGGTAACCATGCTATTGTAGATCTCTTTTAAGTCGTTAAATGTGGGTTTTAAATAATTTGATACTTCTTTAGAAGCAACCCTGATGTATCTACTATTATTAGGGTATTTATAAATGGTGTATAAACGTGACGCTATTTCTGAGTTGTCTAAGTTGTTTAATCTTCTTAAATAACTATTTAATTTGCTTTTTAATTTTTTCAAGTTATTTATCAAATCGTTTGATCTTTTACTTAAATCATCATTCGAGCATTTGTAATTTGTGTTCTCTATTTCTTCTATTAGATCAATAGATTCATATAGTTTATCTGTGGCATTGCTAAGATGTTTCTCAACATTTTGCATTGTGGTGTTATAAGATTTGTAATAATAACTGTCATTCCAACCATTTCTATTTAATTTTTCCGAAAGACTTTTAAGGTTTTCTAGCGCTTTTACAATATCGCTCATAGCATCAAAGTGCTTGTTTTGAGCATAAGTAGATGAAGAAACTAGAATAATTAGAATACATAGTTTTAATTTTTTCATAATAAGAAAGTTTTAGTTTACGTTACAGTTCCTTGGCAACTACTTCCTGCACCTGCTGTGCAACCATAACAATGTTGATTGATAATTATATTTCTGTCTTGTAACAATTCTTCGTTATATTTTGAAATGTGTTTTACGCTGCTCGCAACTCTTAGGTTTAACATCTGATTAAAATCGCAGTCGTATAAATTGCCGTCCCAACTTACCGAAAGGGTATTGGTACACATTACATTTTCTACAGCAACAGGATTATATGCTTCTACTAAATTATACATATAATCTTCGTAGTTTTCTGATGCAATTAAATAATCTAAAAATCGGCTAATTGGTAGGTTTGTAATGGCAAATAAACTATGAAAATCGATATCAAAATCTTTTTTTAACGCTTTTTTGAAATCATTTTCTAGCGCCATTTGATCTCCAGGTAAAAATGCTCCTGAAGGATTATATACCAAATCTAATTTTAAATCAGAACCGGGCATTCCATAACCAACCGCATTTAATTCTTGTAAGGCTTTGATTGATTTATCAAAAACACCATCTCCACGTTGTTTGTCGGTTTTTCCACGCGTCCAATGTGGCATTGACGACACTACATGTACATTGTGTTTTTTAAAGAACGCTGGTAAATCGTAATATTTTTTATTTGCTCTAATAATGGTTAAGTTAGATCGTACAATAAAATCTTTAATTCCGGCTTTTGCTGCTTCTTCTACAAACCATCTAAAATTAGGATTCATTTCTGGCGCTCCACCCGTTAAATCTAAAGTGTGTGCATTTGTTTTTTTGATGACTTCTAAACATTCGTTCATGGTTTCGATGGTCATAATTTCTTTACGATCAGGACCTGCATCTACATGGCAATGTTCACAAACTTGATTACACATGTAGCCCAAGTTTATTTGTAGAATTTCTAGTTTTTTAGGACGTAAAGGAAACTGATTTGTTTCTTTAATTTTAGCAGCAAAAGTTGGTAATTCTCCATCAGCAAAAATTCCATTAGAAAGAATTTCCATCTGACGAGCAGTATTTGCAATATCGTTATTTCTTGCTTTTAATGATTTTGTAGCCATTTTATAAGTTTACAGTTTACAGTCTCAGTTTACAGTAGACGCTTAACGGAATACTGCTACTGAATACTGCTAACTTTTATCCGTCAAGTTTATTTACTTTATTCATCATTTGAACGCCATGAACCAAGGTTGCGCCACTTTTAATAGCAGCACCCACATGAATGGCTTCCATCATTTGTTCTTTGGTAATTCCGCGTTGCAAACCATCTTTTGTGTACGCGTCTATACAATATGGACATTGTTCTGTGTGCGCAACAGCCAAAGCGATTAAAGATTTTTCACGGGCGGTTAAAGCGCCTTCTTCAAACACTTTTCCGTAGTAATCAAAAAATTTGTTTCCAAGTTCTTCGCTCCATTCTGTTATTTTTCCGAATTTTCTTAAATCGGCAGCGTCATAATAGTTTTTTGACATTTTTTGTTTTTTTTGGATGAAAAATAAAAGTACTATTTTCCGTTTAAAGTCCAGTTGTATTTTAAGTAACTAATTTTTGCTTTTGGGCTGATTTCAGTTTCTGAATAGTTGTTTAAAAAGTCGATAATGGATCCATTTTTAGTAAAATCTTCTTTAAACCAATTAAATATTTCAGAAATTTGAATTTTCTTTTCAGAGATTTTATTTCTTGATGCATCGTTGATAAAATCTTTCATTAAACGCGTTAATTCTGCTTCTATATTTTCTTCTGTAAAAGCCAAATTGCCTAATTTAGGACAAGAGCCAGATGCACAATTTACACCCACATGAATTTTTGGGTCTGAAAAGTTTTTTCGTAAAATTTCATGTTCTATAAAATCTAGCGTATATGTTTTACCACCCACTTTCGCAAACGGGATTTTCCAAGCGGTTTTGTTATCTTGTTTGATGTCTAAAATAGATTTTAATGGATAATTTTCTAAAATCAGTTTGATCGTATATGCGTTGTAAGCATTTATCCAAAAAGCTTTTTGTTTGTTTTCTGACCAAGAATTGTCTGGCGAAGTTTTTTCTAAATAAGAAATGAAACTATCTAATTTAGCCTCGTCATTTTTGAATGATTTGTAATCTACAATTCCGTCTTTGGTAACATGTTTTTGCAATACATCATTAAAAACAGCAGTTTGTGCTTTTACTTGCGATACCAATAAAATGGCAATCAATACTAAACCTATTTTTTTCATTCTTTTGTTCATTTCTAAATCTATAGACGAAGCTTTTTGGCGTTAATTACAAAAATTAGTCTAAAATTTCTTCACCAACTTTTAAGTTGAATCTTTTTCTAAAAAGAAAAACAGCTCCGTATAAAACAGGAGTATCTAAAACAGCGATAATTACTTTAAAAAGAAAACCACTTATTAAAAGACTTGTAAAAATAGACCAAGGTAAAATTTTAAAAGAGCACAATAAAAAAACCACGGTAAAAGTGTCAATAAATTGAGATGCAAATGTGGAAAAATTATTTCGCAGCCATAAATGTTTTCCATTGGTTAGTTTTTTCCAGAAATGAAATATTCTGATATCTATAAATTGTGCAAATAAATACGCCATCATAGATGCAAAAACGGCCAAAGTTGATAAACCAAAAACTTGATGAAAAATTTTATCATTAATTGGTGAGTTTTCTATTGCTGGAGCAAAATCTGCCATTAAAATAATGAACATTGAAAAAAAGGAAGCAAAGATTCCTGCAATTACAACTTGATTCGCTTTTTTCTTTCCATATATTTCTGATAAAATATCTGTAATTAAAAAGGTAATTGGATACGGTAAAATTCCAACAGAAATTTCAAAACGATAGATGCCAAAAGGTTCCCAATAAAAGAATTTTTGAAAAATTAAATTAGAGGCAACCAAAGAAGCTATAAATAATGCAGCAAGAATTAAATAAATACTATCTGCTGCTTGTTTGTCTTTTTTTTCCATCATACAAAATTACTAAATATTCTTTTTTGTTTTACATTTTAATAAAATTATTAAACAAACTTAGCCCTGATTGAAACGGCATCCTTTTTTGTTTTTACAAAAAAGATATAGTGGAAAGCAGGAAATAGCTTCAAATAAAAATCATTATTTTTGCATTCAATTATACAGTTAAACAAAACAACAATTAAACAAAATTACATGAAAGCATATATTTTTCCAGGACAAGGAGCACAATTTACAGGAATGGGATTGGATTTATACGAAAAATCTAGTTTAGCCCAAGAGTTATTTGAAAAAGCAAACAAGATTTTAGGGTTTCACATCACAGATATTATGTTTGAAGGAACTGCGGAACAATTAAAAGAAACGAAAGTTACACAACCAGCAATTTTTTTGCATTCGGTAATTTTAGCAAAAGTTTTAGGGGATTCTTTTCAGCCAGAAATGGTTGCAGGTCATTCTTTAGGAGAACTTTCGGCACTCGTTGCAAACGGAGTTTTAACTTTTGAAGACGGATTAAAATTGGTTTCACAAAGAGCTTTAGCAATGCAAAAAGCGTGTGAAATTGCACCATCAACTATGGCTGCGATTATTGGTTTAGAAGATGCTATCGTGGAAGAGGTTTGTGCTGCCATTGACGGAATCGTTGTTGCTGCAAATTACAATTGTCCGGGGCAATTAGTGATTTCTGGAGAAATTGAAGCGGTAGAAAAAGCGTGTGAAATATTAAAAGAAAAAGGTGCAAAAATGGCGGTATTGTTACCAGTTGGAGGTGCATTTCACTCACCAATGATGGAACCTGCAAGAGAAGAGTTAGCAGCAGCCATAGAAGCAACTGTTTTTAGCGAACCAACTTGCCCGGTGTATCAAAATGTAACTGCAAGTGCTGTAACAGATCCTAATGAAATTAAGAAAAATTTAATGATTCAGTTAACGGCACCTGTAAAATGGACGCAATCGATACAAGCAATGATTGTTGATGGCGCAACAGAATTTATAGAAGTTGGCCCAGGAAAAGTGTTGCAAGGTTTAATGCGTAAAATTGATAGATCCGTTACTGCAACTGGTGCTAGTTTAGAATAAATAGCTTTTTTTTAAATGCGATTTTTCCTTTTTAGACGCTATTTATGCTCTTTCGACCAACTTTTTTGGGTATAAGAAAACAAATCTCTTTTCTTTGTGGAAGAAATTTAACAAAAAAACAAACGTAAACATGAAGAATTTGAGCAAACAATTTATTTATGCCATCACACTATTTTTAGCAGTTGGCTTTTCTAGTTGTGAAGATGAAAAAGAAGTTATATCTGCAGAATTAACCATTGAGCAAAAAGTTGCCTTATTAGAAAGTAGCGAGTGGCTTTTAGAGGGTTTTGAAGATAGAGTATTATACACTTTTAAGGATGGCAAGCAATTTACGTATTATGGAGTAGATAGTGTTTTTGATGCAGAACCTATTCCGGGAACATTTGATTATACCATTACAGGAAATTTGTTCACTGTTGATCAACATTTTGGGAATGTATTTATTTATGAACTTAGTTTTACTTGCAATAGTACTATTGCGATCCTTACTAGAGATGGTTCTACAGGACGTTTATTTAAAAGAGGTTCTAATTATCAAGAATGTTTATAGTTTTTGGATAAAATTTAAAGTTGAGATATTATAAAAAGGCTTCCAATTTTGGAAGCCTTTTTGTATTTACATTGTTGTTTTTTGTGAATTAAAAGTGTAATTTCATTCCTTCGTGAGTTGCTTTAAAACCTAGGTTTTCGTAAAATTTAATTGCCCTTGGTCTTTTTTTATCTGAAGTTAATTGCACCATGTGTGCATTTTTTTCTTTAGCTCTGTTTATTGCCCATTCAAACATTTTTTTACCGATTCCGAGTCCTCGTTGCTCTTTTCTGATGAATACATTTTCTATTTGCGCTCTAATTCCGCCACAGTAAGAAATGTATTGAATAAAGGATAATTGTAATGTTCCAATAATTTCAAGTTTTTCATTTTCCAGCACAATAAGTTCTTGGTTTTCATCAGTATCTATTTTTTTAAAAGCATTTATATATGAAGTAGGTAAAGGATCTTGAAGGTTTTCTCTTTTTTTGCCGAGTATATCATCCGCCATCATTTCTACGATTATAAAAATATCGTTTTCTGTTGCTTTTCTAAAGTTCATTGTTGATGTAGTTTTTTCCTTGCCAAGTATTTTCTAGTTCCATTTGTTTATCAATTTTAGAAACAATCTCAAAGTTTTTAAGTCCGTTCCAATTTGGGGCAATTAATAAATGAGAAGGAGCCTGACTTATAAAGCGTTCCAAAATAATATCTGGTCTTAATATTGAAACAAATTCAGATATAAATTTAATATAACTTTCTGAAGTAAAAAGATCAAAATCTTCTGGGTTTCTTTTGTATTGTGACGCCATTATAGATTGTTTTACAATTTGCAAATGATGTAATTTTAAAGTGTTAATTGGCAGTTTAGAAACCTCTATTGCATGGTTTAATAAATCTTGTTTTGTTTCTCCAGGTAAACCAATAATTAAATGTGCGCCTAAATGAAAACCTCTGTTTTTACATTTTTTATAAGTTGCTATGGTTTCATCATAAGAATGACATCTGTTTACTTTTTCTAATGTTTTGTTTAAGGTGCTTTCTACACCAAACTCTAGAGAAATAAAGTGTTTTTTTGATAATATTTCTAAATAATCGATAATTTCATCAGAAATACAATCTGGTCTTGTACCAATTACCAAACCAATAACATTGGGAACGCTTAAAGCTTCATCATACATTCTTTTAAGAGATTCAAAATCTGAATATGTATTTGTATAGGCTTGAAAATAAGCTAAATATTTTTGAGCTTTATATTTGTTAGAAAATCTAGAAATTCCTTCTTCTAATTGTTGTTTTATTCCTTTTTGAGGTTCACAATAATCTGGATTAAAAGTATTATTGTTGCAATACGTACAGCCGCCAAAACCTTTAGATCCATCTCTATTTGGGCAAGAAAAGCCAATATCTAAAGATATTTTTTGAACTCTTTCTCCGAAGTTCAATTTTATAAAAGAAGAATAGTCTAGATAACGTTTCCCTGTAAATTTCATTAAAAGTTAGGTTTAGAGTTGTATAAATTAATTTGTTCGTTGAAGAATGAATTTCCTCTATAAAAACTCCAATCGTTAACGATTGGAGTTTTTGTAAAGTGATTATCTATTTTGTTGAGCTTGTAGTCATTTTTAAAAAGTTTCTAATGCTTTTTTCCTTTAAGGTTAGTTTTTTATTTTTTTCTGTCTTTCATTTAACAAAATAGGTTCTCCATAGCCCAATTCTTTCATTCGTTTTAGCTGAGTTTCTGCATCACCAACAACCAACCAAATCATTTTAGTAGGATTTACATATTTGTTGGCTAATGCTGAAATTTGATCCTTCGTCATATGATTAACGATGTTTTCTCGGTCTTTTACGTAATCAGGTTTCCAGCCATAATCACTAATGTTAGATAACATATTTAGTTTTGCGCGATCAGTTTCAAAAGCCCTAGCATTACTTTTAATTAAGAAGCTTTTTGTAGTTTCTAAATCGATATCCGAAAAAGTAGTTGGATACTCTTCTAAGATTTTTTTAACTGCTTGTGCAGATTCTAAAGTAACATTACTTCTTACGCCGCTAGAAATCGTAAAAGCACCTTTTGCTTTTGTGCCAGAAAATCCAGAACGAATTCCGTACGTATATCCTTTTCCTTCACGTAATTCTTGTGTTAAACGCGAGGCAAAACCACCACCGCCTAAAATATAATTCATAACAGAAGCAGCGTAAAAATCTTTATCAGTTTCTGCTAAAGCTGGCGCGCCAAATTGTAAAACAGATTGTTTTGCATTGGGAATGTCATAAAAATAAACAGTCGGTTTTGTTGGTGTATCTGGCGTTTTATATACTGGAATTGTTACTTTTTTAGCTGCCCAATTTTTATTTAAATCAGTTAAAGAAGCAACCACTTTTTCTTTTGATATATCTCCAACAACCAGCATCTTAGCAACCGAAGGAGAAATATAGTTTTTGTAAAATGTTTTAAGATCATCAATAGTTATTTTTTCTACGGATGCTACACTTCCTAAAGTATTTTTAGAGCGGATATTCTCTTTTCCGTAGATTAATTCATTGTATGCATTTCTTGCTACTGCATTAGGATCTGCTTCTTGTTGACGCAAACTAGTAATTGTTGCATCTTTTAGTAAGCTAAATTCTTTTTCATCAAATCGAGGTTCTAAAAGCATTTCTTGTGCTAAAGCCAATGTTTTGTCGTAGTTTTTAGCTAAAGTTGTAGCGCTTAACGTAATGTTTTCGGTATCAGCATAAATGTAAATGGAAGCACCTAATTCTTGAATTGCTTCTTCAAGTTCTTTAACCGTTTTGGTTTTAGTTCCTTTATTTAAAAGACTTGCCGTTAAATTCGCAACACCTAATTTATCAAAAGATTCTAATAACTGTCCACCATCAATGGTAATATTAAAACGAACAAGAGGTACTTCGTTGCTTTCAATTCCGAATATTTTTAATCCATTTTCTAAACTACTTTCATATACTTCAGGAACCGCTAAAGAAGGTGTTTCACCATAAGGAGGTTCTATGCTTCTGTCAAAAGAAGATGGCGTTTTAGTATAAGTTGCAGCAATTTTTGGGTCGAACTTTTCTTCGGCGCCAATTACAATTTGTTCTTCAACAACATCCGCTAAAACGGCTCCTTTTAGCGCTAAATTTGCAGCGTTTCTAGGTACAAAGCTAGTAGCTACATAATTTTTATCTTTTATATATTGGTTGTAAACACGCATTACATCAGCAGAAGTTACCGCTAAGGTGTTCTTAATATCTTCTGTTACAAAACCAGGATTTCCGGTGTATGTGTTGTAAGAAGCCAAGTTGGTTCCTTTCCCTAAAACGCTCGACAAACTGCTGTAAAAGTTAGTTTCTTGGCCTGCTTTAATTCTGTTTAAATCCTTTTCTGAGATTCCTTCTGCTTCAAATTTTGCAAACGCTTTTTCAATCCCCGTTTTTACATCATCTAAATGTATGCCCTCAAAAGCTCTCACCACAAGTTGCGTTTCTCCTGCAATTTCTGAAGCGTAATTATACATTGTTGTGTTTGATGTTAGTTTTAAATCATCAATTAAAAACTGATTTAAAGGAGCCGATTTTCCATCAGATAAATACTGCGTTAAAACTTCTAACGCATAAGAATCTTTGTCATATTGCGCTACACTTGGCCAAACCATGGTTAATTGTGGTACTCTTGCAAAATTATCTTCATAATATAACGACTTTATTTCATCAACTTTTCCAGGTCTCTTTACAAGAGCTGGAATCTCTTCAGTTCCTCTAGGAATTTCATCAAAATATTTATGAACCCATTTTGTGGCTTGTGCTACATCAATATCACCAGATAAAACTAACGTTGAATTATTTGGTACATACCATTTTTTGAAAAATGTTTTTACATCCTCTAAAGTAGCATTTTGTAAATCTTCTAAAGAACCAATTACTTGCCAATTATAAGGATGATCTTTAGGATACAAATTTTTACCAATTACATATTGATTATGTCCGTAAGGTCTGTTGTCAACACTCTGTCTTTTTTCATTTTTAACAACTTGTTTTTCTTTTGCTAAAACAGGTTCTGTAACCGTATTTATAAACCATCCCAATTTATCAGCTTCTGCCCAAATCATTTTTTCAAGAGCATCTTTTGGCACTGTTTGCAAGTAATTTGTTCGGTCTCTAGAGGTTGAGCCATTTGCGCCAGAACCACCAATTCTTGCCGTCATTTTATCCAAACCTCCTTTTCCTAAATTTTCTGATTCTAAGAATAATAAATGTTCAAATAAATGCGCAAAACCAGTTCTACCTTCAATTTCTCTAGCAGAACCCACATGAACCATTAATTCCACGGCTACTACGGGGTCTGATTTATCAACATGAAAAACAACTTCTAAACCATTATCTAGTGTTATTTTTTCATAGTTGATGCTTAATTCAGGTGTTTTTGCGTCCGTTTTTTCTTCGGATGAATTTTTACAACTCATAAAACTAGCTGCAAGTAAAAAAGTAAATAGTATTTTTTTCATTTCGGTTGGTTTTTAGAACCTTAAAAATACTAAAATCAGAATTTGCGGTTCTTTATTTTTCGTTAAATTATGAAATAAAAAAATGTAGCATTGTTAGTTGCTTTTTTTGAGGGCTATTTATCAAGTTTTCAGTTTGTTAATTTTAGTTGATATAATTTTAATGAATCATCTAGCAAAATGGCACAACATTTGTCCTATTGATGCAAATAAAAACAAAGAAATTATGATTAAAAAATTATGGATTGCTTGTGTTGCAATTGCTTTTGCAGGAACAGTAAATGCACAAGATGTTAAAATAGGATTTAAAGTAGGAATGAATGTTGCGTCTGTGAATGGCAGTAATGCTAATAATTTGGATTCGAGAACAGGGTTTGTTTTAGGAGCAATTGCTGAGGTTCCAATATCAGAAAAATTTTCTATCCAACCAGAATTATTGTATTCTGCTCAAGGTGCACAACAAAGAAATAATTTTAAGTACGATTTAAATTATGTGTTACTTCCAATCATGGCAAAATATTATGTAGCTAAAGGGTTTAGCGTAGAAGCTGGACCACAATTTTCTTTTTTAATAAAAGATCAATTAGTGCCAATAGATCAATATAGTGGCGCTTCAAAAGAAAATACAGATGCAGAAAATTTTGACCTTGCTGCAAATTTAGGTTTAGGATTTCAGTTTAAAAGTGGCCTCTTTTTTCAAACAAGATATAATTTAGGATTGATTGCCATTAGCGAAAATCCGGATATTAAAAATGGTGTTTTTCAAATGACTTTAGGATATCAATTTTAACGAAAATAATAATTTATAAAAAGCCTCTTCAATGAAATGAAGAGGCTTTTTAGTTTTAAAATAGCTTTGTTTTAGGATTGTTTATGTTGATTTTAGAACACATAAGTACGCCGTTTTGTATGGAAAGTTGCGACTTTGTGAAAGAGGAATTTCTAGCTGAAATTTAGGAGTTGCAAAAGAGCATCAAGTTTTAGTTTATATTAAACATACCAATATTTATTCAACAATATATTCTTGAACAAGAACTTCAGTCGGAATATGAAGGGAGAAACTTATTTTTCTTATCATTTCCAATGTCAACTTTCGTTTTTTATTTAAAATTTCACTTACTCTACTTTTGAGCCCTACGATTTCAGCAAGGTCTTTTTGTTTCATTCCCATTTGTTCCATTCGAAACTTAATAGCTTCTATCGGGTCGGGCATTCCAATAGGAAAGTTCTCATTTTCGTATTTATCTATTAATATTGAAAGAATTTCTAATTCGTCTCCATTTTCATTTCCTTTTTTAGAATCAAAAATTAATTCAAGTCTGTTAAGCGCTTCTTGGTAATCTTTTTCGTTTTTTATAGGTTTAATTTCCATAATTATAGTTCGTTAGCATTAATTTTATCATATTCAGCGTGAGTTCCAATAAATAATATCCAGATTATTTGAAATTCAAAATTTATTTTTACAATTAATCTGTATTTATTTCCCTTAATATTAAATACAATTTTATTTTCTTTTAGAACACTCGCACTTGGATATTCAGATTTTAATTCATTAATACTTTTCCAAGATGCTTTGTCATTTTCTCGATACCACGCTTTTAATTGTTGTTCAATCTCATTGTGTTTTTCCCAAAATTCTCGTAATGTTCTTCTCGATATTATTCTCACGTTTTATTGTTTAATAATGCAAATATAATTAAAAGTTCCCGATTTGGTAAATATTTTCGTATTTTTCATTCATACCAACATCCAAATAAGCAAGTTCATTTTTACTTTAATCTTCTAAAGAATAAATGTAAATTTGCACACTTTAATAAAAGAATCAAATGCAATACAATCATCAAGAAATAGAAGAGAAATGGCAAAAATTTTGGGCAGAAAACCAAACTTTTAAAGCCAGTAATGAAAGTGAAAAACCTAAATATTATGTGTTAGATATGTTTCCTTATCCTTCAGGAGCAGGTTTACATGTTGGGCATCCTTTAGGCTATATTGCAAGTGATATTTATGCGCGTTACAAACGTCACAAAGGTTTTAATGTATTGCATCCGCAAGGATATGATTCTTTTGGGTTGCCAGCAGAACAATATGCAATTCAAACTGGTCAACATCCAGCAAAAACTACAGAAGCAAATATTACAACGTATAGAAAACAATTAGATAAAATTGGTTTTTCTTTTGATTGGTCTCGTGAAGTAAGAACTTCTAGTCCAGAATATTATAAATGGACACAGTGGATTTTTATCCAACTATTTAATTCTTGGTATAATAAAGATACAGACAAAGCAGAAGACATTTCTAGTTTAGAAAAAATCTTTAAAACAGCAGGAAATGCAACTGTAAATGCAGTTTGTGATGAAGAAATAAAATCTTTTTCTGCGGATGAATGGAAAGCATTTTCAAAAACCGAACAAGAAGAAATTTTATTACAATATCGTTTAACTTTTTTGTCTGATACAGAAGTAAACTGGTGTCCTGCTTTAGGAACTGTTTTAGCAAATGATGAAATTGTAAACGGCGTTTCAGAACGTGGAGGTCATCCTGTGATCAGAAAAAAAATGACGCAATGGTCTATGCGAATTTCTGCATACGCACAACGTTTGTTAGATGGTTTGCAAAATATAGATTGGCCACAACCTTTAAAAGATTCTCAAACCAATTGGATTGGGCGTTCTCAAGGAGCAATGGTTACTTTTGATGTTTTCATGGATGCTAAAAAATCTACATCCGAAGTAAAATTAACGTATAAAGAATTAGAAGCTTTAAAAGAATTACGTCAGAATTTATCAAAAGCAGAAACCACCCTTTGGGACGAATTAAAGAATAAAAAAGGAACATCAAAATTTAGAAAAAAATATACAATTGGTACATTTTTAGTAGATTATGTATGTATCGCAAAAAATATAATTGTTGAATTTTCAGGGAAAGAAGATGAAGCTGCAAGAACAGCATTTTTTAACAATGAAGGTTTTAATGTAATTCGTTTTACAAACGAAGAAGTACTAGAAAATGTACTTGGCGTAGTTTCTAAAATTAATGCTGCAATTCAGTTTTCAAAACCAATTGAAAAAATTGAGCAAAAAGAAGTTATAGTTAAAGAAGAAAATCAATATAAAATTGATGTTTTTACAACGCGTCCAGATACAATTTACGGAGTAAGTTTTATGACGTTAGCTCCAGAACACGAGTTGGTTTCTAAAATTACAACGGATGCTCAAAAAGCAAAAGTTGAAGCATATATTTCAGCAACAGCAAAACGTTCTGAACGTGATAGAATGGCAGATGTAAAAACCATTTCTGGTGCTTTTACAGGTGCATTTGCAATTCATCCTTTTTCTGGTAAAAAGGTTCAAATTTGGATTGGAGATTACGTTCTAGCAAATTACGGAACAGGCGCAGTGATGGCAGTTCCTTGTGGTGATCAGCGTGATTATGATTTTGCAAAACATTTTGGAATCGAAATTCCGAATATTTTTGAAGGTGTTGATATTTCTGAAGCCGCACATACTGATAAAGACGGAACTGTAATTGCAAATTCTGATTTCTTATCTGGATTATCGTATAAAAAAGCATTGAAACTTGCCATTTTTGAAATGGAAAAAAGAGGTTTTGGTTATGGAAAAATAAATTACCGTTTGCGTGATGCTGTTTTTAGCAGACAACGTTATTGGGGTGAACCTTTTCCTGTATATTATAAAGACGGAATGCCACAAATGATTGATGCAGAACATTTACCAATTGTGTTGCCAGAAGTAGAAAAATATTTACCAACCGAAGATGGAAAACCACCTTTAGGGAATGCAACAGAATGGGCTTGGGATTCTCGTGGAAAGAAAGTTGTTTCTAATGACAAGTTAAAAAACAAAACGGTTTTCCCATTAGAATTGAATACAATGCCAGGTTGGGCAGGAAGTTCTTGGTATTTTAATAGATATATGGATGCTACGAATTCTAACGAATTTGCATCTAAAGAATCTATGGATTATTGGAAAGAAGTAGATTTATATATTGGAGGATCTGAACACGCAACAGGGCATTTATTGTACGCGCGTTTTTGGCAAAAATTCTTGTTTGATAAAGGAATTGTTCCTGTGGATGAGTTTGCAAAAAAACTAATTAATCAAGGAATGATTCTAGGAACGAGTGCTTTTGTGTATAAAGCAGCTCTTTTTGTGAAAAATGGTTGTGCTATTGATAAGTCTAATGATGATGTCATAGAAAATATTCCAACAGTATTTGTCTCTAAAAATTTATTTAATTCTGATGATGAATTTGAAACGGTTGTTAAAAATTACTTGTTAGATAATAAGTTCTTGAATCCGAATTTTGCAGATTTAGTGATGATTACTAAAACTCCAATTCATGCTGATGTTTCTCTCGTAAATGCTTCTGATGATTTGAATGTTGAAGGCTTTAAAAATCATCCTTTAAATGCAGATTATAAAAATGCCGAATTTATTTTAGAAGATGGGGTTTATAAAGTAGGACGAGAAGTGGAAAAAATGTCTAAATCGAAATACAATGTTGTAAATCCTGATGATATTGTTGAAGATTTTGGCGCAGATTCATTACGATTATTCGAAATGTTTTTAGGGCCTTTAGAACAAGCAAAACCTTGGAAAACTTCTGGTATTTCTGGAGTTTCTAGTTTCTTAAAAAAATTATGGAAACTGTATTTTAACGGAGAAACATTTGAAGTTTCTGATGCAGCACCAACTAAAGATGAATTAAAAACGTTGCATAAAACAATTAAAAAAGTAGAAGAAGATATTGAGAATTTCTCTTTTAATACATCGGTTTCTACATTTATGATTGCTGTAAACGAGTTAACAGCTTTAAAATGTAACAAACGCGCAATTTTAGAGCCTTTATCAATTTTGGTTTCTCCTTATGCACCACATATTGCAGAAGAGTTATGGAGTTTGTTAGGTTATAAAGAAAGTATTTCTACTGCAGATTTTCCTGTTTTTGATGCAAAACATTTAATAGAAAGTGCTAAGAATTACCCTATTTCTTTTAACGGAAAAATGCGTTTTACATTAGAGCTTCCTTTAGATTTATCGAAAGAAGAAATAGAAAAAGCAGTGATGGAAAACGAAAAAACAATTGCTCAATTAGAAGGGAATGCTCCTAAAAAAGTAATTATCGTTCCTGGTAAAATTATAAACATCGTTATCTAGAACACGCGGTGTTCTTTTGTATTAGCTTGTTTGTGGAAAGTTTTGGTTTGATTTTTTTGTCATTCCGAACCAAGAATGAGGAGGAATCTCATAAAGATAGTAACTATTTTTAATAAGATTTCTCAATCGCAAAAAAGCTCATTTCGAAATGACAAATTATGCAGTTCATGTATCAGAAAAGAAAAAAATGATTGATTTTCATGAAATTATAGGTTTAATTGCTGCAGTTTTTACAACAGCAGCATTTTTGCCACAGGTTTTTAAAACACACAAAACAAAAGAAACCTCTGGGCTTTCGTTATCCATGTATATTATTTTTTTTATTGGGGTTATTTTATGGTTAATTTATGGTGTTTACATAAAAAGTTTATCAATAATATTGGCAAATTCAATCACCGGGATTTTAACTTTTTACCTGATACTGATGAAGTTGAAATATAAATAAGAAACAGTAATTTATAAAAGCTTAAAAGTCATTACATCATAGGTAATGGCTTTTTTTATTACTGATATCTTCATCAATTTAGATTGATATTCTTGTTATAAAAACCTACTTTTGATAAAACTTAAATTCAATGACAACTGTTAGACAAAATGGAAGTTTATATACGAGCGTTCAAAATAATATTGCAACTATAGAGTTTGGTCATCCAGCAAGTAATTCTTTTCCTAGTGAACTTTTAAGCAGATTAACAAATGAATTAAATTCAATTGCAAAAAATGATGCAATTTCTGTAATTGTTTTAAAATCCGAAGGAGAAAAAGCCTTTTGTGCTGGTGCTTCTTTTGATGAATTAGTTGCTATTTCTACGTTAAAAGAAGGAAAACAATTTTTTTCTGGTTTTGCAAATGTAATAAATGCCATGAGAACTTGTGGTAAGTTGATTGTTGGTAGAGTGCAAGGAAAAGCAGTTGGAGGAGGCGTTGGTATCGTTGCTGCTTGCGATTATGTGTTAGCAACAGAAAATGCATCTATAAAATTATCAGAATTTACAATTGGCATTGGTCCGTTTGTAATTGCACCCGCTGTAAAACGCAAAGTTGGCGTATCAGGTTTATCAGAACTAACTTTGGACGCTACCAATTGGAAAAATTCGTATTGGGCAAAAGACAAAGGTTTGTATGCTAAAGTTTTTGAAACTATAAAAGAGTTAGATGAAGAAGTAGAAATTTTGGCGTCAAAATTAGCTTCTTATAATCCGGAAGCTTTATCAGAAATGAAGAAAGTTTTATGGGAAAATACCCAAAATTGGGATGAATTATTGGCAGAAAGAGCTGCTATTTCTGGTGAATTAGTTTTATCAGCAGTTACCAAAAAAGCATTGGCTAAATTTTCTAAAAAGTAAACTTGACTCAGTATCCAAAAATAGTAAAAGTATTTAAAAAAAATATAAATGAAAATTGTTTCCACAAATATTGGTGAGCGCAAGGAGGTTGTTTATAAAGAGTTAAAAGTAACCACGGGTATTTTTAAATTTCCTGTTAATGAGCCTGTTTTTCTTGATACTAAAGAAGTAAAAGGTGATGCAATTTGTGATCGTGAAAATCATGGTGGAATCGATCAAGCTATTTATGGATATTCTCTAAAACATTATGAGTATTGGAAGCCTTTGTATCCAAAGTTAAAGTGGAGTTTAGGAATGTTTGGAGAGAATTTAACAATTGATGATATTGACGAAAGGAATATTCATGTTGGCGATACGTTTAAAGTTGGCGAAACTATTTTAGAAGCAACTTTGCAAAGAAGCCCTTGTTATAAATTAGGTATTCGTTTTAATGACATGAAAATTGTAAAACAATTTTGGAATACTACTTTTTGCGGAGTGTATTTTAAAGTGTTGCAAACAGGTTTTGTAAAAACTGGAGATATATTTGAACAACTAAAAAGTTGCCCAGAAAACCCAACAATTGCAGATTTATTAATCAAAAGAAAACAAGAAGAAGAATTATAATGAAGTTTAAAAAAATACATTTCACGCTTATATTTTTTGCGATTTTACCTTTTTATAATCTTATTTATTTTGATGATTATTGTTTTGGTGTTGCAGATTTATTAATAGTCACAGGGCTTACAATCGTCTTCTTCATTTCTTTTATGGTGATTGTTTTTTATGATTTATACAATCTTTCTATCCGTAAAATACAGTTTAATTTTTTACCTATACTTATTGTTGTTATTTTTTCTATTTCTTTATTTATTGCAATTAAATATCAAGGAAAGTTTTTGTTTAAGAATCCTACAAAAACTTTCGTAAATCAAATAGGAGAAGTTAGTACTTCTAAAATTATTTTATTTACAGACCATACTTTTGAATTACAACAAACAGGAAAGCATGAGGTGTGTGTTAAAAAAGGAACTTATCTTTTTAAACAGGATACACTTTTTTTAGACAAAAAGGATAAAACTTTTAAAGATGAAGTCTTTGATAGTATTTATTATTTTAGAAAAACACAAAATTTATTAATCCCGAATAATAATTTACTAATAAAGTTTAAAGTTAATAAATAAGATTTTCTTTAAAAAAGCCTTATATATTGCGGTTTGTAAACAGAAATAGTGCTTCAAAAAAGAATAATGTAAAAAAAAAGAAAAAAAGTATAAAATAATTTTGTTTTTATAGTTAAATAAGTTTTATATTTGCATGTGGTTTTTAAGTAAATCACACTTTTTCTTTTTCATAGCAATTTTCCCACTCAATTTATTGAGTGGGTTTTTTATTTAACAAACAAAACTTTACAAATTTTATGGTATATTGGTATTTATAAAATATCTTTGCAGCCGATTTGTAGCACATAATGAATACTATAGCAATTACAGAGACAAAAATATACATGAATACACTTTACTCAGATTTAAAACAGCTTACAAAAGTTGGCCTGTCTTTAAGTGTGGTTTTTTCTTCTGTTGCTGGATATTTATTAGCAGTAGAAACCATTAATATTGGTACACTTTTATTATTAGCGTTAGGTGGTTTTTTTATGGTTGGTGCATCCAATGCATTTAATCAAATTATAGAGAAAGACACAGATGCAATTATGCTTCGCACGCAAAATAGACCGTTACCAACAAATAGAATGACTGTCAATTTTGCACTTACCATTGCCGTTATATTTACGATCTTAGGTATTTCAATTTTGTATAGCATCAATCCAAAGACCGCTTTATTTGGTGCGGTTTCAATTTTTATTTATACAAGTGTTTATACACCATTAAAATCTGTTACTCCTTTGTCTGTTTTTGTAGGGGCAATTCCTGGAGCAATTCCTTTTATGTTAGGTTGGGTAGCGGCAACAAATCATTTTGGTATTGAGGCAGGGATGTTATTCTTAATTCAGTTTTTCTGGCAATTTCCTCATTTCTGGGCTATTGGTTGGTTGCAGTTTGAAGAGTACAAGAAAGCAGGGTTTAATATGTTGCCAATGAATACAAAAGATAAAGGTGCTGTAAAGCAAATTATTTTTTATACTTTTATCATGATTTTGGTTTCTATCATACCAGTGCTAAAATTATCGGGTAGTTTTTACATACATCCTATAACGGCAATAATTGTTGCTTTGTTAGGTGTTGTAATGTTATATTATGCATTTAAATTGCATAAATCAGAAGAAAATATTGATGCTAGAAAACTAATGTTATCTAGTGTTTTATATATTACGGTGGTACAAATTGTGTATGTAGTTGATAAATTTTTACATTAAAAATGATAGGAGAACAAGCTTTAAAACAAGAATATTTAGTTGCTAAAAGGAAGTCAGCAAAACCAATGTTGTGGGTTTCTATGATTAGCATGGTGATGTTTTTTGCAGGATTAACAAGCGCTTATGTAATAAGTATGAAACGTGAAGATTGGGTTTCTTTTGATTTACCTCAAGCATTTTTTGTAAGCACATTTTTAATCGTGGCAAGTAGTATTACTATCTATTTTTCACAACTATTTTTAAAACAAAACAAACGTCAATTATCATTAATTTTGGTAGTTGTTTCTTTATTTTTGGGAATTGGTTTCGTTTGGCAGCAATACGTTGGTTTTAATCAACTTAAAAGTATAGGTTTATTTTTTACAGGACCAGAGAGTACAGTATCAACATCTTTTATTATTGGTATTACGTTTATGCATGTGTTGCACCTATTAGCAGGACTAGTTGTACTTTTTGTTGTTATTTATAATCATTTTAAATACAAATACAAATCAGACGATATGCTTGGTTTTGAACTAGGTGCAATCTTCTGGCATTTCGTAGATATATTATGGATTTATCTATTTTTCTTTTTCTATTTTATTAGGTGATGAAAAATAGTTATTTTTGGCACAAACTAATTAAGAATTATTAACAGAGAATATATATGGAAGCAAATATTGCTATACCTTCAGACGGTAAAAACACTTGGAGCGGTGGTGGCGTAAGGCCATTTGGTGCGAGTTATGGTAAAATGATGATGTGGTTTTTTATCGTTTCTGATGCATTAACCTTTTCAGCATTTTTAGCAGCATACGGTTTAACACGTTTTAAATTTATCGATTCATGGCCAATTGCAGATGAGGTATTTACGCACGTACCATTTATACATGGTAATTACCCAATGTATTATGTAGCTTTTATGACATTTATACTGATTTTTTCATCAGTAACCATGGTGTTGGCTGTAGATGCTGGTCACAAAATGCAAAAAAGTAAAGTAGCTTGGTATATGTTTGCTACTATTATTGGAGGTTTAATATTTGTGGGTTCTCAAGCTTGGGAATGGAATACTTTTATTAATGGTTCTTATGGTGCTGTTAAAACTACAAATGGTAAAGTATTACAGTTTGTAAAAGATGGTCATCAAATAGCCTTATCAGATTTTGTTGTTGGTGAAAGAATGGATGATAGAGTAACCAAAACTAAATTAAATGGTATATGGTTTGAAAGTGGTGAAACTGTTCCAGAATATTCTTTAGCGCAAATTACAGCATCTTATAATGCAGATCCGTCAGTTCAAATTAGAATTGAAAAAATTAATTTAGATACTAAAAAGAAAATTATTTTATCAAGAGAAAAAGGTTTAGAAGAATTGGCAAAAGGTAAAATGGTTGTGAATGGTGCAAACCTGCAGGCAAATGAGTATGGAAATACAATTTTTGCAGATTTCTTTTTCTTTATCACAGGATTTCACGGATTTCACGTTTTATCAGGAATTGTACTTAATATCATCATTTTCTTTAATGTGATTCTTGGTACTTATGAAAAAAGAGGGCACTATGAAATGGTAGAAAAAGTTGGATTGTATTGGCACTTTGTAGATTTAGTTTGGGTATTTGTATTTACATTCTTCTACTTAGTTTAATTATAAAATAATAACAAAAGATGGCACACGCACACGAATCTAATGTAAAAAGAATTTGGGTAGTTTTTGGACTATTATCATTAATTACCATTGTTGAAGTTGGTTTTGGTATTTTTAAACCAGAGTCATTATATTTATCAAGCTTTTTAGGAACAAGTCCTTTAAACTGGTTATTTATAATTTTAACATTGGCAAAAGCTTATGGAATTACATGGACTTTCATGCATATGGAAGGAGAAAAGAAATGGTTTAGACGTTCTGTAGTTTGGACTGCAGTTTTTCTAATCTGTTATATAGTAACCTTACTTTTAATAGAAGGTGGTTATCTACACAGTAAATTAGCACCACTTGTACAATGGTAAGTTAAAATTTAAAGAGGTGGTTTTAACCACCTTTTTTTATACCGAATAAATTCAGTTTTAAAATAATTTTTGATAAATGAAATTCTTAACAAAAAAAAGAGTAGTTCTGTTCTTACTTTTTATATTTCCATTGATCTGTTTTCTTATACTCTCTACAGGCAAAAATAATTTTACTAAGTTGCCGGTTTTAAAAGCAAATCTTATTGATGTTTCTCAAATTGATGCTACTCATAAGGTACAGTTAAAAGATTTTGTAACAATAGTTTGCTTTCTAGGGAATGATGTTACTGCAAATAAATCTGGACTTTTTAATTTGAACGAAAAAATTTACAAAGCCTTTACAGATTATAAGCAGTTTCAGATTTTAGCAATTTATCCAAACGGAAAAGAAATAGAGGTAGCGCAACTTAAAGAAGAAATTAGTGCTTTTACAGATATGCAAAAATGGGTGTTTATGGCAAGCTCTAAAGAAGAAATTGAAGCTTTTTATGATGCGTTTTCTTATAAAGAACCACTTATTAATTTAGCTTCTTCTAAAGTTTTTTTAATTGATAAGGATGTGAATTTAAGAGGTAGAAATACTGATGCAGATAGTAAAGGTGGTAAACTTTATGGGTATAATATGAATTCTGTTTCTGTTTTAAATGGAAAGTTAAAAGATGACGTAAAAGTACTATATTATGAGTATTATGCAGCGTTTAAAGACAAGAATAAAAATAAAGCAGATAGAAAAGAGGTGGGGTTATGAGTAAAAAATATTCTTACATAGGTATTGCATTTATTATTTTATTATTTGGTATTTATACGGTTCCAAAAGTGGTAAATCGTTTTAAAGATACCGGTTTGCATAAGTTTAATAAAGTACCAAATTTTGAATTTATTAATCAAGAAGGAAAAAAAATCACGAATAAAGACTATGAAGGTAAAGTATTTGTAGTTGAGTTTTTCTTTTCAACGTGTCCGTCAATCTGTCCAATTATGAATCAAAAAATGGTAACGATACAAGACTCTTTTTTTGGGAATCCAAATTTTGGTATTGCTTCTATATCAATAACTCCAGACATTGATACGCCAGAGATCTTAAAAGAGTATGCAAAAAAAACGGGAATAACTCATAAAAACTGGCATTTATTAACAGGTAAATCAGAAGAGGTTGTGTATGCGTTATCAAACCAAGGTTTTAAATTGTATGCAGGAAAAGGAGATGAAGATCATGCTGGTTTTGAACATTCAGGTTTATTTGCTTTAGTAGATAAAAACGGATTTATACGTTCTAGAAAAGATGAGTTTGGTAATCCTATTATGTTTTATAGAGCATTAGAAGAACAATCTTTTCCTGATCAAATTATAGAATTAAAAGAGGATATAAAATTATTATTAAATGAGTAATCTAGTAAAAGAAAGAAGATATAAGCGAATAATTACAGCTTTATCTGTTATAATTCCAATCGCAGTTGCGGTTTTGTTTCGGGTTAATCTAAAAGATTTAGGTTTTAATATAGAACCACTAACTTTTTTACCTCCAATTTATGCCACAATCAATGGATTAACAGCAGTAGTTTTAATAGCGGCAGTTATTGCTATAAAAAAAGGGAATAAAAAATTACACGAGCAATTAAATACTTTTGCAATTTTTTGCTCACTGCTTTTTTTGTTGATGTATATTGGGTACCATATGACGTCCGATTCTACTAAGTTTGGTGGAGAAGGAACAATAAAGTACGTTTATTATTTTATTTTATTTACACATATTGTGTTGTCAATTATAATTATTCCTTTTGTGTTAACAACTTTTATGAGAGCTAAATTGGGTAATTTCCCAGAACACAAAAAAATAGCAAAAATCACGTTTCCTTTGTGGTTGTATGTTGCCATTACAGGTGTTATAGTGTATTTAATGATAAGTCCTTATTATGTTTAAAAAAATAGTAGTTAGTTATGTTTTATTGACTTTTTTTAGTCAAATTTCAATATTTGCTCAATGTGCCATGTGCAAGGCTGTTGTAGAAAATGGCGATGAATCTATGGCCGAGGGTGTTAATGATGGTATTGCTTATTTAATGATCTTTCCGTACTTGTTGATAGGTGTTTTATTCTATTCAATTTACAAGTATAAAAAAAAGCAAAAAAATTAACATTTCAATAAGACTAATATGCTGTAACAAATTATACTTTTAGTCGTCTTATACATATCTTATCAAAAGTTTTTTTTGCTTTTGAGCTAATAGAAATACATAACCAATAAAATATATACGTTTTGAGAATTAAACTGATAGTATTAGTAGCATTTATAACAACTCTAAGTACTTTTTCACAAAAAAAATGGACACTCAAAGAATGTGTCGGTGAGGCTTTAAAAAAGAATATCTCTATACAACAGAATAGATTAAGTCTAGAACTTGCTAAAAAAGATGTAGATATTGCTAAAGGTAATTTTTTACCTAATTTAAATGCAAATACTGGTGGTAATTTAAACTTTGGTACTGGTTTTGATCCTGTTTCACAAAATAGAGTAAACACAACATTTTTTGGAGGCTCTGTAAATGTAAGTTCTGGTATTACTGTTTTTAATGGATATAGAAATACCAATACTTATAAGCAGGCTCAATTAGGAGTGGAATCTGGGTTGTTAGATTTAAAGAAAATAGAAAACGATATTTCTTTATTTGTTGTTAATGGATATTTAAATATTCTATTCGCAAAAGAGAACTTAAACGTAGCACAAGTTCAATATGAAATAAGTAAAAAACAAATAGAGGCATCTGAAAGTAGATTTAAGTCAGGTGTAATTCCTAAAGGCGATTTGTTAAATACACAATCTACGGCAGCAACAAATTTACAATCAGTAATTGCACAAGAAAATGCCTTAGACTTAGCAATTTTAAATTTAGCACAATTATTACAAGTAAATGCTTCTGAGTTTGATATTTCGCCTATAAATGTTGGTACACCTTCTGCAGATTTGTTTTATAAAAATTCATCATCAGTATATGAAAAATCTCTACAAACAATGCCAGAAATTGCGAACGCTAAATTAGCTATTGAAAATGCAGACTTAGCAATAGAGATTACAAAAGCTTCTTATTTACCAACAATTACAGCTTCTGTAGGTTTATCTACAAATTATGGATTTAATTTAAATTTACCTGACGGATTTTCTAATGACAAAATTGTAGATCAGTTTAGTGATAACTTTGGATATGGAGCTGGTTTTAATGTTAGCATTCCAATTTTTAATCGTTTTCAAACAAAAAATAGCGTTGCAAAATCTATCATCAACAAAGAAATTTTTGAAACAAGATTAGAGAGTCAAAAACTTTCTTTAAAACAAACTATAGAGCAGTCTTTTTTAGATGTTAGATCAGCTTTAAAATCTTATGAAGCGGCAACAATATCTTTGTCAGCACAACAAGAAGCCTTTAAAAACGCTCAAGAACGTTATAACGTAGGTGCTATGACCCAGTTCGATTTTGATCAAGTAAGAAATCGCTTGGTAAATGCAGAAGCTACATTAATTAGTGCTAAATACGATTATGTTTTTAAAACAAAAGTATTACAGTTTTATTCTGGAGAATTAGTTTTAGAATAAAAAATTATAAAATAGTACATCTAAACCTCACTAATTTTAGTGAGGTTTTCTTTTTAATTTATCTTTGCAAAAACATTATTTACTTTGAGTATCATTTTAAACATAGAAACAGCCACAAAAAATTGTTCTGTAAGTATTGCTGCTAATGGTGATATTTTAGCAATTAAAGAACTGAATAATGGTAATTATTCTCACGCAGAAGTGTTGCATCCATTTATTGTAGATGTCTTAAAAGAAGCAAATATTTCAACAGATAAAATTGATGCTGTTGCAGTAAGTAAAGGCCCAGGTTCTTATACGGGTTTACGAATTGGAGTTTCGGCTGCCAAAGGACTTTGTTTTGCTTTTGATAAGCCTTTAATTTCTATTGATACATTAACTTCTTTATCTCATTCTATAACTATTGATGAAGGATTTATAATACCAATGTTAGATGCTAGAAGAATGGAAGTTTATGCAGCTGTTTTTAACAATAATCAGCAGAAAATAAGAGAAATTAAAGCAGAAATTATTGATGAAAATTCTTTTTCTGAATATTTAAAAAGTCATAAAGTTTATTTTTTGGGTGATGGGTCTCAGAAGTGTAAAGAAATTTTAACGCATCAAAATGCTATTTTTGTGGATGCTAAATTTCCGTCAGCAAAAGAAATGGCTCAATTATCTTATGTTAAATACCAAAAAAGCGACATAGAAAATGTCGCTTATTTTGAACCTTTTTATTTAAAAGATTTTGTGGTGATTCCAGAAAAGAAGAAAAAACCTATTTATTAACGTTTACTCTGTGAGGATAAGGTATTTCGATGCCTGCTTTGTCTAAAGCTAATTTTACATTTTCTGTAACGTCAAAATACACAGTCCAATAATCTGCAGTGTTACACCAAGGTCTTACAGCAAAATTTACAGAACTGTCTGCTAATTCTAAAACAGTAACTCCAGGAGCAGGATCTTGTAATACACTTGGATGAGAAGTTAATACTTCCATTAGTACTTCTTTGGTTTTTTTAATATCAGCATCATAAGAAACCCCAATTACTAAGTCTACACGTCTTGTACCTTCTGTAGAGTAATTTAAAATAGTTCCGTTAGACATTACTCCGTTAGGAATAATTATTTCTTTGTTTGATAAGCCAATTAATTTAGTGGTAAAAATTTCGATTTCTTTTACAACACCAATTTGACCTTGAGTTTCAATTAAATCGCCAATTTTAAAAGGTTTAAAAATCATGATTAAAACTCCACCGGCAAAGTTAGCTAATGAACCTTGTAACGCTAAACCAACAGCTAAACCAGCAGCTGCGAGTATCGCTGCAAAAGAAGTAGTTTCTACACCTAACATAGAAATTACTACAATAAATAATAATATTTTTAAAACCCAACCTCCTAGGTTTCCTAAAAATTTTTGAAGTGTAATGTCTAAACCACCTTTAGCCATAATCTTCTTTGCAGACTTTATAATTATTTTAATCAGATATAAACCAACGATTAGAATTACTAAAGCCGAAATTACTTTTGGTGCATATAAAAATAATATGCTTTTAAATTGTTCAATGTACTTTTCCATTATATTTTTTGTTAGAAAATTAGGGACAAAAATACCTTTTTCAATTTAAAGCTTAAAATAATTGTTCAATTTAATAAGATAAATATGAGCCCCAGCGTTGCTGGTATGGTTTGGATATATAAAATATTTTTTTTCTTTGTAGAATATGCGCCATAAATTCCTGCTACAAAAACACAAATTAAAAAAAACACAGCAACATCTATTTTATCAGAAATAATTGACCAAATTAAACCGGCAGCTAAAAAGCCATTATATAAACCTTGGTTCGCAGCCATAACTTTAGTATCCTCAGCGAATTCTTTGTTTTTAAGGCCAAATGCTTTTATTCCTTTTTTGGTCGTCCAAAGTACCATTTCTAAGTAGACGATGTAAATGTGTATCAGAGCTACAAAACCAATAAGAATATTTTGAATGATGTACATAAATGAATATTTGTAATAAATAATAGCGATTTAATAAAAAATAGTAAATCGCTTTAAATATTAGTTGCACTTGTATTTTTAATTTACTTCAAAGGTAATTTTTAAGTTTACTCTAAATTCAGTAACAGCATCTCCATTAACAACCGCACTTTGCGATTGTACAAAGACAGACTTTATGTTTTTTACTGATTCTGATGCTTGTTTTACTGCTTTTCTTGTTGCTTCTTCCCAACTTTTTTCTGAATTTGCCAATACTTCAATAACTTTCATTATTGCCATAATATTTATTATTTAAAAAGATTAATACTATAATGTGTAAATGTAATTATAATAAAGTAAGAAAAATATTTTTTTACCTCCAATGTTAATTTAATGTTACCAAAATGTTTTGTAATTGTAATTTTATTATTATATTTGTAAACGTAATGTTAACCTTAAATAAAATCATCATGAAAAATATAATCGCAATTTTTATACTTAGTATAGCAACTTTAGGATATGCACAAGAAAATAAACCTACTTATAAAGCAGAAGGTGACTTAGTGAAGGCGACTTATTATTTTGAAGATGGCTCTATTAAAACTCAAGGTTTTTTTAAAGATAAAAAAATTACTGGAGAGTGGACTCGTTTTGATAATGAAGGAAATAAAACCCAAATAGCTTTCTACAACAACGGTGTGAAAGTTGGAAAATGGTTTATTTGGTCTAAAGATTCTTTGAAAGAAATTAATTACGAAAACAATGCAATTGCTTCTGTAAACGAATGGAGAACAGAATCAAAAGTAGCTTTTGGTACTGAATAAATAGCATAAAAAAATATTTTTTAAAAGGCTCATTAAAATTTAATGAGCCTTTTTTATTGCTTTGAAGTTTTTTATTTACTGTAAACTTATTTGAAATTTAAACTTTATAAACTATTATTAATTGTATAGGAGGGGAAGTGAAGTTGTTTTTCTAATAGATATTTTAGTTTTGCAATTTTATTTAAAAATGGTTTTCAAAATGTTAGTGTGATTTTTTGGATAAATACCTAACATGAAATTATTTCGCATTTAAATAGGTATGTAGAAATAAATTTAATTCTTCAAAATCCACTTGAATTATTCTCAATATTATTTTTCATCATAATGTACAATATGTTAGAAACGTTATAAATATTTCTATAATTAAAGGTCATGACTTAGCTCAAAAAACATACCATATTTTTTTTAAAACTTATATAACTTCTTAGATAAAGTATTGATACTTTTAAGAAGAAGTATCCATACTTTTAAGTAGAAGTTAAGAACCTTTTTTTAAAAGTATCCATACATTTAAGAGCTTTTCGTTTAACGGTATAATTTATGAGTGAAGATAGAAATTTTTCTTATCCATTTTCATTAATAAAATGATTGATGTGTTTACATAAAAGAAAGTGAAATTTAATTGAATAATGGTTTTATTTGTGTGGAATTAACTTCATATAAAAATAGTCATTGGGTTTATTAAGATGCCGTATTAAGGCATAAAAAAAGCGTTTAGAAATTATCTAAACGCTTTTTTTATGCTTTGTATTTATAATTTACTCTACTACTAAAGTAAAAGGAATACTATATTTAACACCTACTGGTTTCCCTCTTTGTCTACCTGGTTTCATTTTTGGTAATTGTTTCATTACTTTGATTACCTCATCTTCGATTTTAGGGTGAGGTCCTCTTGCTTGAACGTTTACTATGTTTCCGTTTTTATCAATTTTAAAACCGATAAATACTCTTTTTCTACCAGAAGATAAACCTAATTCATTTGGTAATTCTGCATCAAATTTTCTAGAGAAATGCTTTTGTACCATTTGACTAAAACAATCTTTTAATTCGTCTTTACCTCCTGTACAACCTGGAAAAACAGGTACGTCTTCAATAATCATAAAACTTACATCTTCTATAACTTCTTCAATTTCTTGTACTTCTACAATTTCCTGAACTTTAATAGCTTTAGTTTCGTCTGTTTCTGTAGTTTCTATAACAGTTTCTTTAACTTCTTTGTCATCTTTTACAACTTCAATCTTTTCTGGAGCTGGTGGAGGTGGAGATGATGGTTTTACTGGTTCTACTCTTTCTGTAATTGGAATGTCCTCTTCCATTTGAGCACTCATGCTAACCGTGGCTAATTCACCATAGACTTTGTCATATGTTTTTTGTTCTATAGCAATATAAGTTACAAATAAGGCTAATACAAGGCCAATTTGCATAAATATCTTACTGAAATTTTCTAAATTTGATTTAGGACTCTTCTTAATTTCCATTCTTAAAGATTTTTTAATAGGTTGCTAATTTAATTAAATTATTGTGTAAAATACAAGTCTTATAGTTAATTAATCTTTTTTTTTTTAGAAAATAGATTAAATATCAATAAAGCTAAAAAAATTCCGCATGAATTTGCGATAACATCTAGATAATCTCCTGACCTATAAGTTGTTAATTTATTTTGTATTATCTCAATTATTATGCCAAAAATAATGCAGCAAATTACAATTAAATATTTTTTTTCTGGTTTCTTATAATAAGAGAATAACCAGATAACACCTAGTGTAAAGTAGGCAATACTATGATAAACTTTATCAATATTAATAATCTTTACTGTAGTGCTAGGCATTTTAATAATGCTTAGGCAAGCAATAATTAGTGTAATTAGTATTGCTACTATGTAAAGGTTACCCAGTAATAATTTTTTTATATGCTTCTGCATCTAATAAGTTTTCTATTTGAGAAGTATCTGAAAGTTCTATTTTTATCATCCAACCTTTACCATAAGGGTCAGCATTTACTAATTCTGGTTCATCTTCTAAACCTTCATTAAATTCAATCACTTCTCCAGTTAAAGGCATAAATAAATCAGAAACTGTTTTTACAGCTTCAACAGAACCAAAAATTTCTCCTTCTTCAACGGTATCTTCTAAAGTATCTACATCTACATAAACAATATCTCCTAGTTCACCTTGTGCAAAATCTGTAATTCCTACAGTTGCAACATTACCTTCAATTTGAACCCACTCGTGGTCTTTAGTGTACTTTAATTCAGCTGGAATATTCATTTTAATTTATTTTTATTTTTATTTGTTTTAATTACCTCCTAAGTTGTACACTATATTAAAGCCACCATTAATTGCCTGTCTTGGAAAAGTGGTAGATATAGCATATTTAGATGTTTGATGATTGTAATAAAACGATGCTGTTAAATTACTATTCAATCTGTAATCTGCGGTAAATTTAATAGAAAATAATTTCTGACCACCACTTATTTGATCATTATCTTCATCTACATATCTTATTTGTGTTAAATTATCTCTTAATGAGACATCTGCTCTTAAGTTAATATCTCCTTTTAAAGTAGTTTTTTTACCTGTAAAGCGAGTATTCATTTTAACATCTTTAAAAACATAGCCAAAGCCAAAAATATATTCTGTACCTGCTATATCTGTTAAAGTACTATTGTTAAAGTTCATTGTTAACGTTCTGTCTCTTTTAACTTCTCCTCTTAAAGAAAATGAGTTTTTCATTTTCATATCTACTTTGATAAGTGGTGAAAATTCATCAACTAAAGTAGCTGCAGCAACCAATCTTTTAGACTCGTAATTACCAGCTGCATTTTTTTCTGTAAAAGCTGTTGCGTCGCTATATTGTAAGTTATTCGTAAAACTTGATATGGTATAAGATGATCTATACCCGTGCGAAACTACAAAAGTGGCAAAGGTTTTCTTAAACCAGTCAAATTTCATTAAACCATTATAACGTAATGTCCAGTTAGGAATTGGTATGTTTCTGAATAAACTTGTGCTTACTTTATTAGGATTTTTACCAGAATATGCAGCCATAAAAGAAGGCAATAATACTTGTTGGCTATTTTCTCCAAAACCATCAATTGGTGCATTACTTTCTGTTGCTAATCTATCAGAAATAATACTTCTGTAGTCTTTCATTGTTTGAAAAAGTGCATCGCCATTGGTAAATGCTGTTGAAAGCATAGAGTGACTTGTACTAAAGTTTCCTGTTTCAAACACCGGTGTATCTTCAAAAGCACTTTTGCCTTCTATTAAATCTATTTGTTGAGAAATATCTGCGGTATTAATTTTATTACCAATTACATCAATATTTAAATCTTCAATAGGTTTTAAGGTAAATGTGTAGTCTAATTTATCGTATTTAGTTCTGCTAAAGGTTTTATTAAAGTACTCGTCTCCGTCAACTCTAGTAACTAACCAGCCATTTTCTAGTGCTTTGTTTCTAATATCAACTTGGCTACCAAATGCAAATGAAGTTGGTGCACCTCCTAAAAAGCCAATATCTTCTGTGTATCCTTGTAAGTATTGTCCGTTATTTTCTGTATAACTTACTTTACCTTGTTTTACAGAAGTAACAATATCCCAAGATGTTTTTAAAATTTGTTTACCTAGTGGCAAGTTTTTATTAGGTTTTATTCTTGCCGTATTTTGACCTTTTGCGTTTTTACGCTGCGATTTTGTAAGTAATAATTTTTCAAAACCTATCTTTTTATACAGTTTATCAAAAGTAAGTGTTGTGTTTATATTATGTGTATTTGCATTTTGAATTACATTACCAATTTGTTCTACAATGGTTTGATCTTGTGATGAAACTTGCCAATCAAAATCTGCAGTATATGCATAATCAGCTTTCATAAAACTTAAAAAAGGAAATTTATCTAAAGGTAAATTATAGGTTGAGTTTAATTTTTGATGATAATGATTTGGTCTTCCTGTATTAAAGAAATCATCAAATACCTGAATATCTTCTCCGTTTCCAAAGGTGTCATACATGTAGCTATTAGTGGCATTAAAGTTAACTTGTAATGATTTTGTTAAATCGAACCCTATTGCGTAATCCCAATCAAATAAAAATCTACGTTGTTTTAATTCTGGCTGAGCAGATAAACCTTCTACTAAATTTCTAGATTGTTGCTCATTATAAGCCCTGTTAATTCTAGAATTAATGGCTATTGTTTTTGGAACAGGATTGAAATTTATGTCTTTCATAAACCTCCAAAAATCACTTCTAAAAATAGAATCATTATTTTTAAAGGGTTCTATAGATTTAGAGTCAAAGTTAAAATTGTATCCTGCAGAAGCCGTTACGTTTTCGTTAATATATTTTTCTATGTTGTAATCTCTATGAAATTCTTTGTTATGTGAGTATGAAACTGCTACGTTTTCTACGTCATAAAACTTTGGTTTTTCTGATGAATTAGGGTTTCTATTCTTTTTAACATTGATAAAACTGATGCTTGTTCTTTTTGTGTAATCTCTAGAAAACTCACTATTTGGATTTTGTTCAAGAGCATCTGCTAATGTTACATCTTGGTATTGTGGATCAAATTTAGGGTCTATAAATTCTTCACCTATACTATAACTCATCGGTAATTGAATTCCCCATTTTTCTGGAGTTAGAACTTTACCAAGGTTAATCGTTGTGGCAACGTCATATTGTTTGGTTTCGTCTAAACTACGTTGACTTACTCTATCTTCTACATTACCAAAACCAATTGTTTTGATACTTCCGGCAAGAGAAACATTGGCAACATCTGCAAAATTTGCATCCGCATTCATAACTGCGGCCCAACCTGGCTTATTATCAAAACCAGAAGAACGCAACTCATTAAACCATATTTCACCACTTTTAGAAACAACACCTGTGTTTTTTAAACCCAGCATTATTGTCTTTAATTTTGCTAATGTTGGGTTTCCTTTTACACTAATGGTGTATGGTAAACCGTCTGTTTGTGATGTAGAAGTATAGATTTCATTAATAGCTGCACCAATTGCATCTCTTTCTAATTTTACTTTTCCAAAAGTTTCTAAAAATGCATCTAAATTATTTACTTCTGGCCAAATGTCATATTGTCCATTTCCTCCTGGGCTAACGGTTAACGGAATTTCTAATTCATAATAGTTGTCATCTAAATCAGTACCCAAACGTATAACACCATTAAAACCTTCATCTCCTTGTAAATGCATAAACATTTTAAGGTTTTTAAATCGTCTTAAATCTACACTTATATTTTTATAAATAGCTCTGGTACTATTTGGTTCTAAATTGGTTACTTTTAAAGTTACAGATTGCTCATTTTGTAATTGTACGGTTGTACTTCCTTGTAAACGTTCTCTTTCAATTCCTGGTGGTTCAATGTAACTACCATCATTTTGCTCAATACTTACAACACCAACTTCAAAACCTTCTAATTCTGATTGATTTAAATCTCTATCAGAATTTACAGTTCCGTCTATCGTTTTAGTGTAACGTCTCCAATCGCCACGTACTAAATCTAATTCTCCAAAACGAACAACAACAGGCATTTTAAAGTTTGTTAAAAACATTCTAACAAAACGGATACTGTTAAAATCAGAAATTCCATTTATGGGTGTTCCATTTCTAATAGGAACTCTAAATTGATACCATTTTGTTTGTTGTGTATTTCCGTTTTCTAGCGTTACAGTGGTTGTTTTTTCATCAACAATATAATTTGTGCCTGTTACCAAATCAGCCTGATTCATAGAAATTTTGTACTCATAATAACTCTCAACAGTATTCATTGTTTGGTCTCTGTTGATGTCTTCTACATCTGGATAGGTGGTAGAGGATGTTGGATATGTTTCTGGCGATTGATTTAAGGTTGGCGAATTTCCTTGTGTATTATTGTAGTCTTTATACCTTTTAATTACGGATGCATTAATTGCGTCTAAATCTGCACCTCTAAAAAATTTAAAGTTATCTGCTGCAGGATCATTTAAAGAACTATAGGCTCCAATATTTCCTAGGCTTTTTTCTTCAGTATCATTTAAACCATCAAAACCAACATCTTGATTTGTTCTAGCAGCATCTTCTTCGCTAAAAGCATAAATGATTGATGGATTTCTAGGAACATCTCCCCAAGTTGTTCTATTTACGTTAGAACCATCGATTTTTAACCCATCTTCTGGCAAACCGTTTTCAAACATTTTACGATTATCTTTTACAATGTCTTCAGAAACGTTTCCTAAATTGATGTATAAATCTCCAACTTGATTTGTTAAACTATTTGGATTTACACCTTGTGGTAAACCTTCTGCGTTTGTAATAGAATAATTTTGATAAGGATCCATAATCCAAAATTGAATAAATTCAACATTGGCTTGGTCAAAATTATTAGTAGTTAACGGTCGCATAATTCCACCCCAATTAGATTCAGGACTTGGCAACGTTACATTATCTCCATTAAAACTTGCATTAGGATTGTAGTTGTAAGAACCTCTTTCTTGCGGAAAATAAGCTAAATCTAAAGTTCTTACCAAAGAATTTTGTGTAATATCTAATTGTACATTTGGAAATAATTCGCTGTAATTAATTTGTCTTGTTTCTGCTCTCGATAATTCATCAGCATCTATGCTTGCAGGTGTTTGTCCTAATCCGTAAAAAATTTGGTCAATACTATACCATGCTAATTTTCCTCTTTTATAATTGTAAGATAAATCACTTTGATCACCATTAAAACCATTAAAATATCTTGGCGTACTTGCTTCATACCAATCTAATGGAGATAATAAACTTATAGGTATTTGTGATGCTTCAAAATCATCGATATAAGAAGTGGCAGCGCCAGCAACATCAATTCCACTTGGAGTTCCAGGTAATAAATAAGCCATATCTGCTCTAACAGAAAAGTTAGAAGGCACGTCTGTATCTACAAAAGGTAATTTGTTTGCTAGTTTCGTAAAATAAGGTACCTCTGTAGAATAATCGATATTAAGACCAAACATAGTATTGTCTATTGGTTCTGCACCAAAATTAACTTTAGGGGTTAATGGTCTTTCATTAATATTTAGGATGGTTGCACCCACTACAAATTTTTCAGAAAATGTATGCTCAACATCCACACCCATAAAGGTTTTTCTTTGTTGATTAAATACAGCATTATTTTCTGTAGATACATTTATAGGAGTTCCAGATGCTTGTAAGCCTGGATCTATAATTTGTACTTTTCCTAATTGATAATCAACCACAAAATCTACTCCTTCCACTAATTGTTTTCCTCCAGCAGTCACTTTTACAGAACCTCTTGGCACATTAAAAGCGCCAATAGAAATTCCGCCAGAATTTTCTGATTTAAAATATCCTTTTAAGAAATATTTGTCTTTGTTTTGAAAGTTATTTTGAATGTTAATTTTTGTGTTTAAATACAATTCTTTAAACAAATAATTTTCATCAGCAGCACTTGTTAATTTGTTGGCTAAGTCGTTTCCAAAAGGTTCTGGATTTGGGAAAATTACATATCCGTTTTCAGAATTTACTGTAACGCCTTCTACATAATCAAAAAAACCATCTGCAGTTCTAAACTGACTTTGGTCAAGTTGATCTAATTTTAAAACCTGAATTAAAGGTGTGTTTGCAATATCTGTAGTTTGTGCATTTTGTAACACATTCGATGCAATACCCGTTGCATCATCTCTATATTGAATTTCGAAACGAAAACCATCTTGCGTTAAAGGGAAAGCACCTAAGGCATAAATGTTTTTCATCATTAAACGCCAAGTAGGAAAAGATTCTTCGCTTCCAAAATCATTAGTCCTTTTTGTGGTTAAAATTTCGCTACGTAATAATTTTACGGCTAAATTGTCTGGAGAGGTAATTCCGTCATTAGAAAACTCCCCAACTTTAAAAGATTTTTCTGTACTACCCGTTACACTTCCTGCAATCGTATATTCATAAGCAACTGCTAAAACTTCACCATCGTTTAATCTTCTGTTTAAAGAAATATATCCCAATTGTGAGTTTAACGTAAATTCGCTTGTGCCTAATTTTCTTGCATTTTCAAGGATGGAATAATCTGTTCCTTGTTCCATTTGAAAAGTACCATTTAAAGTATTATCAACAGTAGAAATATCTCTAATTCCTGCTAAAATAGTGGTGCTATAAATGTTGTTAGAATTATTTTGAGGTAAGTTTAAAACTTGTCCGTTTGTATTAATACTAACAGGGTTTGTGTTTACAACTGTTCCGTTATTATCTACTAAATTTTTGTAAGTTGAATTTATATTATTAGATTCTCCTAAATCGGCAATTGCTACAATACTTCTAAAATCTTCTGTACTTGCATTTCTGTTTGTTACCCAAACCTCAATCCGTGTAATATTTACTTGACTACTTATTAATGGATAATTTTTTAACGAATTTGAATAGTTGTCTATAAAAAATTGTGATAAGAAAAAGTGTCTGTCATTATCATAATCGGTAGTTTGTAACTCAAATTCTTGTATAGAAGCACCTGCTTGTGCAACGATAGTTTTACTTTCTGAATTTTGCTGAGAGAAAACTGCAGTAACATTGGTGTTTCCAAATTTTAATTTTGTTTTTACCCCAAACAAACTTTGAGCACCATTTATTAAAGAGTTTTTTATGGGCATTTCTATATTACCAGCTTCTAAACCTTGAAGAATATCATCTTCTGTTGGTGTAAAATCTATTTTCACCTGATTTTGAAAATCGAAACTAGATTGTGTGTCGTAATTTGCTGTAAATTCTAAACGTTCACCAACTTTTGCTCGCAAACTAGCATTAATTTGTTGGTCAAAATCAAAGGTTAAACTACTTCTGTTTTCTTCGGATATTTGAGGGTTTTCTGTATTTTGATAAATTAAACCCAGTTTTAAATTTAAGCTTCCTGTTGGTGTAAATTGTATGGTATTTCCTCCAAAAATAGATTCAAAAAATTTAGAGTTTACATAGTAAGAGGGTAATAAATCTTTTTGTGCATCTAAAGAACCTTTCTTTTTACTGTTTGTTGCACTTACTTTGTCTTTAAAATATTGCAACATATCTCGCTTTAAACGATATTGCTGATATTCTTTTTGTGTTAAAAAAACAGGTGTTTTTGTATAATAGTCACCAATTTTTTCAAGGATTACATACCTGTTTAATTCCTTATCAAAAATAACTTCTTTCTCAGCTAAGTCGTCTAAAAAAAGACTTCCTTTTTGGGTGTGATTAAAGTTGTATTTTAAAGTGTCTTTTTCTACAGTAGTAGAGTCTTTACTTTTTGTGCTTTGGGCATAAGAAGATGCATTTACCGCGAAAGTAAAAAGCACTAAAAAAAGTATTTTCTTTAATAATTTAATCAATTTACTATAGGTTTTTTAAAGCTAGTTTTATGATTTTTTCTACAGAAGCATCTGGGTTTTCTTTTAAAATACTTGTAATTATTTTTTCAGATTGTTTTCTTTGAAAACCTAAAACCTCTAATGCAGATAACGCTTCATCTTTGTTTGTATTGCTTGTTCTTACCGAAACTTCATCAATATCAAACGTTTTTAATATTTTATCTTTCAAATCTACAATAACTCTTTGTGCAGTTTTTACACCAATTCCTTTTACAGACTGAATTAAAGCAACATTTTCTGAAGCAATTGCGTTTTGTATTTCTTCGGATGTCATAGACGAAAGCATTGTTCTTGCAATACTTGGCCCAACACCAGAAACCGAAATTAATAATTTAAAAATTTCTCTTTCGGTTTTATTGATAAACCCAAAAAGTGTATGTGCATCTTCTCGTATTGATAAATGTGTGTATAAAACTACATTTTCATCTGCAGGCAAGCTAGAAAAAGTATTTAAAGAAATATGTAATAAATAACCAACTCCATTACAATCAACAACAACCTCTGTTGGGTTTTTTTCTACTAATCTTCCTCTAACTTGTGTAATCATATCTGCTTTTTCTGGGCTCTAATGTAATAAATTATTTATTCTTTTCTCTTTGCTGCGCATCTACACATGCTAAAGCAGCCATATTTACCATTTCATCAACGCTAGAACCTAGTTGTAAAACGTGTACAGCTTTGCTTAATCCTAAAATCATAGGTCCAATAGATTCTGCACCTTGCAATTGTTTTAATAATTTATAGGTAATATTTGCAGATTCTAAATTAGGGAAAATTAAAACATTCACCTTTTTACCGTTTAGTTTAGAAAATGGAAATTCTTTTGCCAATAACTCTTTGTTTAATGCAAAATCTGCTTGTAATTCTCCATCTACAATTGCATCAGGATAATGTCTATGCATAAAAGCAACAGCTTCTCTTATTTTTTTGGATGTTTCTGTGTTTGATGATCCAAAGTTAGAAAAAGAGACCATGGCAACATTTGGTTTCATACCAAACATTTTTACCAAACTAGAAGTCATTTGTGTGGTTTTTATCATATCCTTTGATGAAGGATTGACATTGATAGTGGTATCAGCTAAAAATAAAGGACCTTGTTTGGTTAGCATTAAGTTACAAGCTGCAATTTTAGAAACACCTCTTTCTTTTTCTACCAACTCTAAGATTGGTTTTAAAACACTTGGGTAAGGTCTAGAGTAACCTGTAATAAAAGCATCTGCTTCATTTTCGTTTACCATCATTGCTCCAAAATAATTACGTTCTCGCATTAATTTTGTAGCTTCAGAAAGTGTTCTTCCTTTACGTTGTCTTTTTTTCCAGTACGCTTCTCCGTAACGTTGTCTGCGTTCTTCTTCTTCGTCTATTTTTGGGTCAAAGATTGGCACATCAGCAGTAAAACCGATTTCTTCTTTTAGCGCTAGAATTAATTCTTTTCTACCTAATAAAATTACTTTACCAAGTTTTTCATCATGTACTCTTTGTGCTGCTTTTAAAACATCAATATGATCTGCTTCGGCAAAAACAATTCTTTTTAAATTGCTTTTAGCTCTGTTATGAATCATTCTAATTTCTTTACTACCAGAGCCAGATCTTGCCATTAATTCTTCTCTGTAGTTTTCCCAATCTGTTATTGGATGTTGAGCAACTCCAGAATCCATGGCTGCTTTGGCAATTGCAGGCGGAATTTCATAAATTAATCTTGGATCAAATGGTTTCGGAATAATATATTCTCTACCAAATGATAAACTAACTTCATCATAAACAATATTTACTTTTTCTGGTACAGCTCTTTTTGCTAGATCGGCCAAAGCATGCACTGCAGCCATTTTCATTTCTTCGTTAATTTTAGTAGCTCTAACATCTAAAGCACCTCTAAAAATAAACGGAAAACCTAGTACATTATTCACTTGGTTAGGATGGTCTGATCTTCCTGTAGCCATAATAATGTCTTTTCTTGTGGCAACTGCTAAATCGTAATCTATTTCTGCAACAGGGTTCGCCATGGCAAATACAATAGGATCATTTGCCATAGATAAAAGCATGTCTGGAGAAACCACGTTTCCTTTCGATAAACCTATAAAAACATCTGCATTTTTCATGGCATCATCAAGTGTATGTACATCTTGATCTGTTGCAAATTCTTCTTTTTCGGCAGTTAAATTGTCTCTGTCTTTGCGAATAACTCCTTTGCTATCGCACATTACAATATTTTCTAATTGTGCACCTAACTTTACGTATAAACGGGTGCAAGAAATGGCTGCAGCACCTGCACCATTTACTACAATTTTTACTTTAGAAATATCTTTCTTTGTAATTTCTATTGCATTTTTTAACGCAGCTGCAGAAATAATTGCGGTTCCATGCTGGTCATCGTGCATTACCGGAATGTTTAGTTCCTCTTTTAATCTTCTTTCTATTTCAAAAGCTTCAGGAGCTTTAATATCTTCTAAATTGATTCCTCCAAAGGTTGGTGCAATTGCTTTTACCGTTTCTACAAATTTATCTACATCCGTAGCATCAATTTCTATATCAAAAACATCAATATCTGCAAAGATTTTAAACAATAAACCTTTTCCTTCCATTACTGGTTTAGAGGCTAATGGACCAATATCACCCAAGCCTAAAACAGCTGTTCCGTTAGTAATTACAGCAACTAAATTTCCTTTAGCGGTATATTTATAAACGTTTTCTTTGTCTTTTGCAATTTCTAAACAAGGTTCTGCGACTCCTGGAGAATACGCAAGTGCTAAATCATGTTGAGTTGCATATTTTTTAGTAGGTACAACTTCAATTTTACCAGGTTTAGGCTTTGCATGGTATAATAAAGCCTCGTGTCTTTTTCTAGAATCGCTCATAATATGTTGATTGCTTATTTAACTTACAAATATATGCATTTCAACGAAAGAGCAAATATTATTCACTTCTTTTAAAGAGCTTTGTCTATTAATTTTGGGTTTAAAAATTTAATTGTTTAGCGATTTGGTTTTCAGAATAATTTATTTTAAAAGAAAATGTGGCTAGATTTGCTGTAAGTTCTGCATAAGAATCATTATTTGTCCAAGAAATATTGAGTTCGTTTTCTAAAGATTCTATAATCTCTATGTTACCAGAAAAAGCATCTAAGGTATTTCTTAACCTCATTATTTTAAGCTGATTCATTACAATTTCTTTTTTTAGGCCTTGTTCAATATCTTTATTTGTAAGTGTGGTTCTATTGATTTCTTTATGACCACCACTGCCACCTTTATCTGCTGCTGCATAATTGTTTTTTCCTGCAAAAATATCTAAATACCAAACTTGCGGAATTCCGGGCATAAACATTTGAATAGCTCTTGCTAATAATAATTTCTGTTCATTTTCACCCAAAGCGCTGAAAAATGTTGCGTTAACTTGGTAATATGAAATTTTATTTCCTGATGGATCATATAAATTTTTAACTCTTCCACCGCGTTCTAAAATAGTATTCATTATTGATTCTATTTCAGAATCTTCTAATAAGCCTTTGTTGTATGTTCCATTTACTTCTTTTCCTTTTAAATCTAATACAGGAATTCCATCATGGCAACCTAACATGTTTACGGTTTTGTAATTTTTGCTAATAATTTCATTAATCCAATTTAAAAGCGCTTTGTTATTTCCTTTTTCAAGCGTATGAATCATTAAACCTGGTAAGAAGAAATCATAAATTGGATAGGCTTCTTTAGCAACTTCGTCATGAAGATTTAAACCATATTCTGCATGAATTTCAGGCAGAAGAATTAAATTGTTCCTTTTAGCAATTTGATTGATTCTTTCTAAGTAATTCCAAGTGCCAGGTTTGTTAAAAAAATTAGTTTGCCCTATTTCTTTATGTAAATAAGCAAAAGCATCTAAGCGTAAAATTTTACAGCCAAAGCTTTTAACTTTTGCAAGCGTTTCTTCATAAAAATCCCAAACTAATTCAGATTTTGCATTTACATCCATCTGTCCTAAATAAGTTGCTTTGCGGTTTACTAAGGATAACAAATCGTTTTTATAATCATTAAAATCTTCAAAATCTAAAGTAGATAAATTCTCGTTTTTTTGAATAGCTGAATTGATTTTATTACAAATCAATTCAGCTTTTTGAGCAACTTTGGGGGTCACTTTAATAATATCTTTAGGGGTAACTTTAATGTATTTTATTTCTTGATAAAAAGTATTCCAATAAGGTCTTTCAGAGCCATCAGGAAAAGGGACTTTTAAAATAGGAAGTCCAGATTTCCTCATAAATAATTTATTCAAGTATTCTTCTTTTGGAATGATGATACCATTGTAATTCTTAACACCATTATTTTCCCAAAAGGTATTCCAATTGATAAAAAAGTCTTTGTATTTAGAATTTTCTCCATTTTTTAGTAAATCTTTAAATTGCGGAGATGCAACCGATAAATGGTTTAAAACAATATCAAACTTTAGTAATATGTTTAGTTCTTCTAAGTCTTTTAAATCATCTTTAGAAACTAAATCTTCATTTAAATTGTAATCAATAATAGAAAAACCTCTGTCTAAATCGCTATTAAAAAAAGTAGGAAGTACATAAAATAAGGAAAAGACATCTTTGAATGCGGGTAATTTAAGCATCTCAATAGTATCGCTTAATTTTGTGCCAATACTATCTGGGTAAGCATTTAGCATTACCCCATTCGAAATTATATTTTTTGCTGGTTTCATTTAAGTTGTTGTTATTCTAAAAGTTGAGATAAAATATTGATATTGTCTGGAAGTCTTCCCACATTTTGAAGTTTTAATGCTGCTAATTTTAAAGCTACTTGTAAACAATCTTCTATGGGTTTTTCTTTGATATACGCAAATAAAAATCCAGACCAAAAAGCATCACCTGCTCCTGTGGTGTCCATTACTTTTTCTACTTTTATTGCTGGAAGTTCAATTAGTTCTTTATCTAATTGAGATAATTTTACGCCATTGCTACCTAAAGTTAAGCAAATAGTTTCGACCCCTAAATCATGAAAAAACTTAAAGATTTCTTCATGAGGAAGTTCTTTTTCAAATAAACGCAACATATCATCTTCACTGATCTTTATCAGCGGATTAAAACTGCAATAGGTTTTGATTACTTTGAAAGCTTCTTCTTGACTATTCCATAATTTTTTAGCATAATTTAAATCGATACTAAGTTTACAACCTAAATTGTATGCTTCTTCCGCTTTTTTAAGAATAGTAGATTGAGCAGGTTCTTTACTTAAAGCAAAACAAGTTGTATGAAATATGTTGGTTTCTAACAATGTTTCTTTAGAAATTTGATTTTCTGAAATTTCATAATCTGCTTCACGAAAAGGGATAAATTCTGGTGTGCCTTGCGATCTTGAAACAAAAATTACACTGGTAGGTTTGTGTTCTAATTTTTTTATATTGTCTGTAAAAACTCCCACATCCAATAATCTTTCAAAGATATATTCACCAAAACCGTCATTTCCAACAGTTGCTATCATTGAAGCATTTAAACCTAGTCTTGCAGAATTCATCGCTACATTTGTTGGGGAGCCACCTAAATATCTGTGGTAATCTCTTGTATTATTTATAAGTACATCTGTTTGATGGCCAATGAAATCTATTAAGACTTCACCTACGCATAAAATATCTATATTTTTACTGTTGTTTTTCAAAATTCTTTTTTTTGTCAATTAATAAGTTACCTCTTTTTTTGTTTTGATAAAAAGTGTAAAAATTGCACTTACTACCAATAAAATACCTGCAAAGGTGATGGCATTTCTAGGGTCGTTGTTTAGGAAATTTTTAAGGATATATCCAAAAGATACCGTTTGGATAATCATAGGAATTACAATCATCATATTAATGATACCCATATAAACACCATATCTTTCTTTTGGGATGTCTGAAACGACCATTAAATACGGAATTCCCATCATACTTGCCCAACCAATTCCAAAACCAGTGATGGCGAAGAATAATAAGTTTTTGTCTTCAATTTGTGGAAATGCTAAAAAACCAATAGCTGCAATTATTAAACAAAATGCGTGTACTTTTTTAGGACTGAATTTTTTTGCAAAGCTAACCAAAGCAAAGGCAACCAAAAAGGTTACAACATTATACCAACCATTTACTAAACCTGTCCAACTTACCGCTTCACTATATAATTCTTTGTTGTCGGGCGTTGCATTCCATACAGAAAGTGCTACACTTTTAGAGGAGTTTTGCCAATAACAAAACAAAGCGTACCATTGAAATAAATAGACCAAAGCCAATTGCCACATTACTTTAGGCATCTCTTTTATGGCAGAAAATATTTCAATTAAAGGTTCTAAAACACTTCTTTTTTCTTTAAGTTTCTCTAATTCTTCTGCTGTTGGTGGTATTTCTGTTATTTTATAATTACTCCATAATATGGTTCCTATAGAACAAAGAGCACCTAAAAAGAAAGAAGCATATACCCAAGTAGGCAAGGAGCCTGTTGTTCCCATAAAAATTAAAGGGAAAATAAATAAAGATAAATTGGCCAATACTTGTCCTAAACCCGTAAAAAAGCTTTGCATTTGAAAGCCCAAAGGTTGTTGTTTTTGTTCAAGATTATCTGCAATTAAGGCTCTGTATGGTTCCATTGCAGTGTTGTTTCCTACATCTAAAATCCATAATAATCCGGCAGCCATCCAAAGAGAACTACTATATGGAAAAATGAATAAAGTTAAACTACAAAGAATTGCACCAATTAAGAAATAAGGTTTACGTCTTCCAAATTTTGGACTCCAAGTTTTATCGCTTAATGCTCCAATAATAGGTTGCACTAACAAACCTGTTACTGGACCAGCAAGATGTAATAATGGAATTTGATCTGGACTTGCTCCTAAAAAATCATAAATAGGTGTCACGGCACTTTGCTGTAAACCAAAGCTATATTGAATGCCGAAAAAACCAACATTCATATTTAATATTTGCCAAAAGCTTAGCGTAGGTTTTTTAATTTTCATCTTTTTTAATTTTTTGATCTACCACTTTTAGAAACTCTTTAAGGTTGCCTTTGTTTAAAAAAACAGTTCCTTTGTTGTCTATAACGGGTAAATTTAAAGTGTGAATAGGAATAGAAGCTTTTTGCAATTTTACTAACATTTCTTGTTCTTTCTCTTTGTTTATGTCGATGTCGTAATACGTGAATTTAATTCCTTTTTCTTTTAAAAAAGCTTTTGTATCTATACAACTGTGGCAACTATCACTACCGTAAACTATTATTTTTTGTTGATGATGATCTTTTGACTTTTGATCTAAACGTTGCGAATTCACTTGATAAGAGAGTAAAAAAAGAAGTACAATTGTTAACTGTTTCATTTTGATGTTTATTTAATAGGATTGATACTACTTTTAGTACATTTTTTCTGATTAGCTATTTTTTGATGAGAAGTTTGATTTAAAACAGCGCCAAAGAAAAAATCATTGACGCTGTTTCTCAATTTAAACAACCTATTATAATAACTAAAATTAAAAACTATATTGAAGTGTCATTGTTGTAGAGCGTCCAGAAATTGTTCTTGCTGCGGCTAAACCACCAGCTATATTTCCGTTTCCTTCCACTTCAGTAACACCAATTGTATCGAATAAATTATTTGCATTAACACTTAAAGATAGCCCTTTTGTTAAGCTAACTCTTGCTACCGCATTGATGTAAGCATATCCTGGCATTACAAGATCATTATCGTCTTGAGCAAATGATTTAGAAGTACCTAAAACTGTAATTCCTAATAGGTGTTGCTTGCTGGTTCCAAAAGCATATGTTGGTGCAAAATTATAAACGAAATCTGCTTGTCTTCTTGGGTCATTGCCTTTATTTACTCCTCCATCAATTTCTGCCTTTGTATACGTAACAGAACCATTAACTGCAAAATCACCAAACTTTAATGCAGATTCTACTTCTAAACCTAAAGCTTTAAAAGGATTTCCTACAGTTCTGTTTAATTCGTTACTAATACCTTCATCTGTATTACTTATAAATCCTGTAACATTTAAAACACCATTATTTAATCTCTTTTTTAATCCAACTTCAAACTGAGAAATTTCATCAAACTGTACATCTCCTAAACCATCTGCACCATATGTATTTCTATCTGCAGCTCTACCAGAAGCACCTTTACTATATCTTCCAAAAACGGCAGCTTCATCATTAATTTTGTAGTTTAAACCAGCAGAATAAGAAACAAAATTGTAATCGTCGTTTACAGTTTGACCAGGATTACCAGCTATTGTTGGAATTGTAGATTCAAAAGGGCTAATTACACCATCGTTGTTGTAATCAAAACCAATAAGGTTTCCATTTGCATCCAAATTACTTAATTGACCAGAGTTTATGGTTCCATTTACATTTACGTTTTCAAAACGAACACTACCATCAAAATTTAATTTTTCAGAAATTTCTGCATCCACACCTACATAAGGAGAATTTACATTATGTACAGTGTTGTATTTTCTTTGACAACAGTTACCCCAAACTGGTTGACCATAAGAATAAGCGCCTCCTTCAGAAAATCCATCAAAAACACCTAATCTAGCACTACCATCTCCAGCTACCTCAGAGATAGCAGAACTCCATTGCCATCCTATTTTTGTGTTTTGTGTTGCAGAAAACATACCAACAGTAACACCAATATTATCATTAATTGCTTTTGTAACTTTTACATCACTAAAAAAGTTGCTTAAATCTTCGATAGTTACATCAAAATATCTTAGATCTTGTGCCAATCCGTTTGCAGGATTAAAAGCGGTTCCATCTTGATAGGTTAAAGCACCAGTTGCTCCAGAAGCACCTCTTACTAAAGCTTCAATATCTGCCACTGTACCTACATTTGCTGTAAATGGTGCGTTCCATTGACCAGAGTTGTTAGAGTATCTAGCTTTACCATTTACTTTCCAATCATCACCTAAATCAAAAGAAAATTCAGCTCCCATAGATTTACTTACTGGGTTGTTACCATCTCTCATGTCATTTTGGGTTGGGTTACCATCGTAAACACTATATGTATTTTGAATATTTGCAGAATGTGACGTATCCGAAGTAATATCAAAACCTGGTAAATTACCAAAAGTAGGGTTAGAATTTGTACCTGTTAAACTTACTGGCATTGGCATATACATTACGGTTCTGTCATTTAAAAATTTAAAATACGTACGTACATACCCATTTTCAAATTCTTTAGTAATGTTTGCTTTTATTTGACCACCTTTATTACCTTGATATCCTATTTTTCTTGGACCTTCTCCAACTCTCATAAAACCACCAACATGATAATACAATCCTTCTCCAATTGGTGTTCCGTATTCAAAATCTAATCTACTACTTTGAAAATCTATACCGTAAGTAGCACCAATAGTACCACCTTCACTTTTACCTGTTTTGCTAATCATATTGATGATACCTGCAGGACCATTTGATGTTTGCGTAGAAGCAGAACCACCTCTAATTGCTTCAACTCTTCCAATATTAGAATCGATACGTAAAAAATTATCAGCATTACCAAAAGAAGTATCTCCAAATAACATGATTGGAAGACCGTCTTCTTGTAATTGTAAATATCTAGATCCACCAGAAGAAACAGGTACACCACGCACGTTAAAGTTTGCATTACCTTCACCACCAGAAGATTCTGCACGAATACCTGGGATGTTTCTAAACAATTCACCAGAAGATCTTGGTGAAGATTGTTCTATTTGTTGAATTCCTACAGTAGAAACAGAAATACTAGATTCTATTTTAGATTTTGGATTTACAACTCCGGTTACAATTATTTCATCTAAAGATTGTGCGTTTTCTTTAATTACGATATCAACCTTTATGTTTGTTGAGCTAATTGTAACTTCTTTTTTAAAATTATCGAAACCAATGTACGATGCAAATAAAGTATACGTTCCGTTTGCAACATTTCTAATTTCGTAATTTCCATCAAAATCAGAAGTGGTACCTATAGTTGTACCTTTAAGTATAATGTTAACTCCAGGAATAAGTTGTCCTGTTTGATCTGTAACTTTACCAGAAATGGTAGATTGCGCAACTAGGGCTGTAGATGTAAAAAATACAAACAGCAATGCCAGTTTTTTAATAAGTAGTAGTTTTTTCATTTTAAATGTGAATTTAATAATATTTTATTGTTATTTTGAGTAAAGCTAATTTAATAACTAATTATATTTTCAAATTCTTAAATCGAAAACGTTTTCGATTTACCGAAAACGTTTTCGATTTAAGATAATTAAGTATATTTACATGGTAATTTAGCACATAATGTTTTGTAGAATTAAATAAATCAACTTTGGTAACACTTAAACAAATTGCAGAAAGCTTAGGAATTTCAATTACAACGGTTTCTAAAGCTTTAAAAGACTACCCAGATGTTAGTAAAAAAACAAGAAAATTGGTTAGAGAAACCGCTTCTATGTTAAATTACAAGCCCAATTCTTTTGCAGTAAATTTACGAACTAAAGAGTCTAAAACTATAGGTTTAATTATTCCGGTAATTGTGCATCACTTTTTTTCTAGTGTAATTAAGGGTATTGTAGCGCAAGCAGAAAAAAAAGGATATCTCGTTATTATTCTGCAATCAAATGAATCTTATGAATTAGAAAAAAAGCAAATAGATTTATTATTAAGTAAAAGAGTAGATGGAATTTTAATTTCTTTAGCAAACGGAACAGCAGATTTTAAACATTTAAACCAGGTGATAAGTAATGAAACACCTTTAGTAATGTTTGATAAAATAGCCAAAATTGTAAAATGCTCTAAAGTAATTATTGATGATAGAAAAGCAGCTTACAAAGCAACGCAGCATTTAATTGATATTGGCTGTAAACGAATTGCGCACTTTAGAGGGCCTTTATTACCTCAAAATTCAATTGATAGATTTCTAGGATATAAAAAAGCTTTGTTAGATAATCATCTAGAATACGATTCATCCTTAGTATATATCTGTGAGTGCGGAGACATGAGTTTTGAAGAAGGTAAAAAAAATGCCTCTCAGCTTTTAAAAGATCATAAAGATGTTGATGGCATTTTTATCAATACAGATTTAGTGGCAATTGGTGCAATGACGCAGCTTGTAAAAGAAGGTGTAAAAATACCAGACGAGATTAGTGTTGTTGGTTTTAGTAATTGGTTTATGTCGTCTGTAATATCGCCATCTTTAACCACAATAAATCAACCTGGTTTAGAGATGGGGAAAAATGCATTTAAGTTATTGTATAAAGAAATTAAAGAAAGGAAGAGTAAAAAAACAATTAATTTTAAAGAGTTGGTTTTAGATACAGATCTTGTTATTAGAGATTCTACAAAAAATTAATACTTTTTTTGCGACTTTTTTATTAATGAAAAATTATGGATTTATTTGCGTAAATGTTATAGAGAGTTTAACAATTTTTAAGCTTTTATAATAGACATAAACTTTATTTTTGTGCTTTAACAAAAATCGAGTATGAAAAAAATTACATTTTTGTTTTTTCTTTTTATTGCATCTGCAATTAGTGCACAAGTAAAAGGGAAGATTACAGACATTCAAAACAACCCGCTTTCTTTTGTAAGTGTTTATTTGGATAAAACAATTAACGGGACAACATCAAATGATAATGGCGATTATATTTTAGAACTTAAAAAGAAAGGAAAGCACACTATTGTTTTTCAGTTCTTAGGATTTAAAACTTTGAAGAAGGATGTAAATATTACTACTTTTCCTTTTGATTTAAATGTGGTTTTAACGGAAGAAGATGTTCAGTTAAGTGAAGTTTTAATTTCTACAAAAGACAATCCTGCAAATGCAATTATTAGAAATGTAATTGCTAATAAAGATAAAAATACAGAAAAATACGCCAATTATACAGCAAAATTTTATTCAAGAGGACTTACTAGAATTAAGGATGCTCCAGAAAAATTTTTAGGGCAAAGTTTAGGTGATTTCGGCGGAGCTTTAGATTCTACAAGAAGTGGAATTATATATTTGTCGGAAACTTTTTCAAATATCTCTTTTCAAAAAAATCCTAGAAAATTTAAAGAAATTATTACTGCATCCAAAGTTTCTGGTCAAGATAATGGGGTAAGTTTTAATAGGGCAGAAGAATCTAAGATAGATTTATATGAAAACAGTATTGATATTTTTAACAATCTGGTTTCACCAGTTTCTACAAATGCATTTAGCTACTACAATTATAAACTTGAAGGTACGTTTTACGAAAAAAACGGAAAATTAATCAATAAAATAAAATTACTTCCAAAACGAAAAAATGATCGGGTTTTTGAAGGTTTTATATATATTGTAGAAAATGATTGGGCTATTTATGGTTCTGATTTAACAACTTCTGGGGCTCAAGTAAATTTGCCTTTTATAAATTATTTGGGGCTAAAACAAAGTTATAATTATTCAGATGTTATTGATGCCTGGGTTTTAATAAGTCAAACGATAGATTTTGATATTAAATTTTTTGGAATTAAACCGAAAGGAAAATTTTCTTACATCTATTCTGATTATAATTTTAATCCAAATTTTACAAAAAAAACCTTTACAAACGAGGTATTAACGTTTGAGAAAGAAGCCACAGAAAAAGATACAACGTATTGGAATCAATTAAGACCTGTGCCCTTAACAGATGAAGAAGTAAAAGATTACACTAAAAAGGATAGTCTTAAAATTGTGCGTAAATCTAAAGTGTATTTAGATTCTATTAATAAAAAGCAAAATAAATTTAGTTTCCTTTCGCCAATTACGGGTTACACGTATCGAAATTCTTTTGAAAAATGGTCATTATCTTTTGATGGATTGATAAGCGATTTTAATTTTAATACCGTTCAAGGATTAAATACATCTGTTGGAATAAGTTATTCTAAAAGTCTAAATGAAAAAGGGAAATGGTGGAGTGCTGGCGCAAAAGTAAATTATGGTTTATCTGATGAAATAGCAAGACCAACGTTCTTTTTTGCTAAAAAATGGAATAATTTATCAAGACCAAGAGTAACTATTTCTGGAGGTGTAACAACGACTCAGTTTAACGATAGAAAACCAATTTCTAAGTTAGATAATATGATTCGTTCTTTAATTTATAGACATAACTATTTAAAAATTTACGAAAAAGAATTTGCTAAAATTGAATATTCAGAAGAAATTAAAAACGGAATTTATCTGACTTCTTCTTTAGAGTATGGAAACAGAAAACCACTCTTTAATACTAGTAATTATTCTTTTGCACGTCAAAGTAATACGGAACCTTATACGTCTAATAATCCTTTAGATCCAACAGATTTTGTGAATCCGGGTTTTATAGAACATAAAATTGCAACCTTAAATGTAGGTGCAGCTTTTGTTTTCGGACAAAAATATTTATCCTATCCAGATCAAAAATTTAACATCGGAAATGAAAAATATCCAACGTTAAGTGTAAACTACAGAAAAACGTTTGCCGCATCAAATGATGATTTTAATTCGGATTTATTTATTTTTAATTTAAAACAAGATGTGAATGCTGGTAATTATGGGAAACTAGCTTATAACATGAGAGCAGGTGTGTTTTTAGAAAAGAAAAATATTCCTTTTATGGATAATTTACAAGTTAACGGGAATCAATTGGTACTGGTAACAGGGAATCAATTAAACAATTTTTCTTTGCTAGAATATTACAAATTTTTCACGAATGATAAATACGCAGAAGCGCATGTGTCACACAATTTTAAAGGTGCTGTTTTAGGTAAAATTCCGTTGATAAATAAACTGAATTTTCATTTAGTTGGTGGCGCAAAAAGTTTGTTTATGGCTGATAAAAATCCCTATACAGAATATTCTGTTGGGTTAGATAATGTTGGTTTTGGAAAATGGCGTTTTTTAAGAGTAGAGTATGTAAAATCTTTTCATGCAGGCATTAAAAATGACGGATTTATATTCAGTTTAAATATGTCAAACTAATATTTTATCTTTGTTGATAATGAATATAAAAACACTTTTTTTCGGTATTACAACAGATTTTGTTGGTGCATCAGAAATCCAAATTGATGTTGCAGAAAATACATCAATAAAAGCTTTTAAATCAGTTTTAAAGAAAGCGTATTCTCAATTAGAAAAGATTAATTCGTATGCAATTGCTGTAAATGAAGAATATGCAACGGATGATTTAATTCTTAAAAACGGTGATGTTGTTGCTGTAATTCCTCCTGTAAGTGGAGGTTAGACAGCTTGTGTTTTAGTTTTTAAAGTTCAGAGAAATCCGTGTGAATTTCTCTGTAAAACTCTTTTTAACTATTTCTTTAAATACTTGTAATCCATATAAAAAGTACCAAAAGGAAGCATAGAACAAAGTAAAACGATGCCTAAATCTTTGTTATTCCAGTTCATTTCTTTTTTAAGCATGATTGCTAAAATAATGTACAGCATAAAAAGAATTCCATGAGGCATTCCAAACATTTTCACAAAACTAGGATCGTTTAAGGCGTATTTGTAATATAAACCTAAACTCATTAATAATAAAAAAGAAATTCCTTCTAAAAGACTCACTACTCTAAAGATATTTTTCATGTATTTATTTTTCGTCATTGCTTGTTTACGAAGCAATCTGCTCATTGAGAGTCAGATTATTTGCTTTTAAAACCTTTTTAAAGACGTTTCATTTAATTGCAAAAATACAATTTTGTTTTCCTATTTTTGTTGATGTATGCAAAGAACTTCAATTAAAATTACAGCAGAAAAACTAGATTTACAAGAATGTTATAATTTTGTGGAAGATGATTCTTGTGGCGGAATTTCTGCATTTATTGGCACCGTAAGAAATAATACGCAAGGAAAAGAGGTTACGCAATTAGATTTCTCTACGTATAAACCAATGGCAATTAAAGAAATGCAAAAAATTGCAGATGTAACTTTACAAAAATTTGATATCAAAAAAATAGCCATTCATCATGCAGAAGGAATGTTGCAAATTGGCGATATTCCTGTAATTATAACCGTTTCTTCAAAACATAGAAAAGCTGCTTTTTTAGCCTGTGAATTTGCAATCGACACTTTAAAAGAAACCGTTCCTATCTGGAAAAAAGAGCATTTTTCTGATGGTGAAATTTGGGTAAATGCGCATCCGTAATTTTAGTTTGCAGTTTTCAGTCACAGTCTTCAGTGACAGTTTTCGGTACAATTTGCACAACAGAAAGAGATAGTAAGCTGATACTGATAACTGATTATTGATAACTGCCAACCGTTTTTCTATTCTGAATCCATAAATAAAATTGCAATCCAAATAAAATTGCTCCAGACAATAAATGGATGGCCTGAGTTCCTAAAGGGAATTCTGCATAATACATTAAAATTCCTGTAATCGTTTCTATAAAAATTAAGAAAACAATCCAATTTACCAGTTTATACCCTAAGTTTTTAATTTGATTGATGTAAAATAATCCGAAGTTTACCAGCACAATAGCAATGGTAAAAGATCGATGAAAATAGAATTTAAAACTAGGATTCATCAAGCTGTAATCCTTATTTTCAAAACCAAATAGTTTTACTTGTTCATCTATAAATTGTCTTACTTGCGTTCCCATTGCAATTTGAATTAACGAAAATACTACAGAAACAATCAATAGTTTATTAAATAACGAGTTGTAGTTGTGTTTCTTTTTATCAACAGTAATTATAAATTTTAATTGTAATAAAAGAGCAATAATTACCAAGCCAATAATCATGTGAATCGTTATGATGCCAGGTTTTAAGTTGGTGTCTACAACCATTTTGCCCATAACTGCTTCTACCATCATTAAGAAAAAAGCGGCAAATGCCAACAACGGAATTCTTTTATCTTCTTTTCTGAATTTAAAAGCGGTATAAATTAAAAACAAGAATACAAAACCAGACAGTACAGACGCTAATCTGTTTATATATTCTGTCCAAGTGTGATATTTGTTAAATTGCGCATAATCATGTTTTATATACTTTTTCCAATGACTTTCATTAAATTCTGATGCCGTTTTCACATCATTTTCAGCAACAAATAAAACTTCGTCTTTAATAATGATAAAACCTTTTTTAAATTCAGTATTTGGTTTCCATGTAATTTGGTCTTCAGAAGTTGGCGGAATGTAATAACCAAAGCATTTTGGCCAATCAGGGCAACCCATTCCAGAGCCAGTCATTCTAACTACAGATCCAGCTAAAAAAATTAAGTAAACAGAAATAATTGAAATTTGTACAATTTTTGGAAATCTACTTTTCATTATTGATATTTTTTTACAAAAATACGGCAAAAAAAAATCGCCTAAAATAAATTTAGACGATCTTTTGTGTTGTAAAAAATTCTAAGAAATATTATTAGATAACTCTAACGTCTACTGCGTTTAAACCTTTTCTACCTTCTTTAAGATCAAATTCTACTTCGTCTCCTTCTCTAACCTCGTCGATTAAGCCTGATACGTGTAAGAAATACTCTGTTTTTGATCCATCTTCGATTACAAATCCAAATCCTTTAGATTCATTGAAGAATTTTATTGTTCCTTTTTTCACTATGATAAATAATAAATGTTAATAATACACAAATATACAAATTTTAAGTGTTTTTTGTGTTTTTTTTATGAAAATGATATCATGATAATTTGAACAATTTTTTAGTGAAAAATCAGAAAAATGAATGTCAATAAAACCAGTGGTTTAGGTATTTTTTATTTATTAAATTGCTGAAATACAGTTTTTTGAAAAAAAATAAAAAATAGTAAGAAAATAAAAAAAATAATCATTTTGTTAAAAACTTCAAGGGATTTGTGAATAAGTATGACTTTCATTTTGGAACAAAAAAGACCATCTTTGTGGAAGTCGTTTTTAGCGATTGATGTCTTTTAATAACTCTCAAATTTTAATAATAAATGTCTTTTATAGAACCAATATTGCAACCAAATGATAATCGATTTGTAATTTTTCCTATTCAACATGATGATTTGTGGGAATGGTATAAAAAACAACAAGCTTGTTTCTGGACCGCAGAAGAAATTGATTTACATGCTGATATTGTAGATTGGACAACGAAATTAACAGATGATGAGCGTTATTTCATCAAACATATTTTAGCATTTTTTGCTGCTTCGGATGGAATTGTAAACGAAAATTTGGCAGAGAACTTTGTAAATGAAGTGCAATATTCTGAAGCTAAATTTTTCTACGGATTTCAAATCATGATGGAAAATGTGCATTCTGAAACCTATTCTTTATTAATTGATACCTATGTAAAAGATGAGGTAGAAAAAGATAGATTATTTAGAGCGATTGAAGTTTTTTCGGCAATTAAGAAAAAAGCAGATTGGGCTTTAAAATGGATAGAATCAGATTCATTTGCAGAACGCTTAATTGCTTTTGCAGCCGTTGAAGGAATTTTCTTTTCAGGCGCATTTTGTTCAATTTTCTGGTTAAAGAAAAGAGGACTATTACCAGGATTAACTTTTTCTAACGAATTAATTTCTAGAGATGAAGGTATGCATGCAGATTTTGCTGTACACTTGCATAATAACCATATTGTAAATAGAGTTTCTCCAGATCGTATTAGAGAAATTATTATTGATGCTTTAAATATTGAACGTGAGTTTATTACGGAATCTTTACCAGCAAGTTTAATTGGTATGAATTCTAAATTAATGACACAATATTTAGAGTTTGTAACAGACAGATTATTGCTAGAATTTGGCTGTGAAAAAGAATACGATGCTACAAATCCATTTGATTTTATGGAAATGATTTCATTAGAAGGAAAAACTAATTTCTTCGAAAAAAGAGTTTCTGAGTATCAAAAAGCTGGTGTAAAATCTGGTGGAACAGGAAGTATTAGTTTCGATTCAGATTTTTAAATTTAGTTTAAATCCCAAAACTAAATCCCAATAAATATTAAATATAAATTCTGATTATCATCAGGATGAAAAAATGAACTGCCAAAAAGTGGATGTTTTGGTGGCTACATAAATAAGTTTAAAATAAAACAAGAAAACCAATGTACGTAGTAAAGAGAGATGGCAAAAAAGAACCAGTGATGTTCGATAAAATCACTGCTAGAGTAAAAAAGATGTGTTACGGATTAAATGATATTGTTGATCCTGTAAAAGTTGCCATGCGTGTAATTGAAGGTTTGTATGATGGCGTTACAACATCAGAACTTGATAATTTAGCCGCAGAAACTGCCGCAACAATGACAACTGCACATCCAGATTATGCAAAATTAGCAGCCAGAATAGCCGTTTCTAACTTACATAAAAATACTAAAAAATCATTCTCAGAAACTATGGATGATTTGTATTATTATGTAAATCCTCGTACAGATAAAAAAGCGCCATTGTTGGCAGATGATGTGTATAAAATCATTAAAGACAATGCAGAAAAATTAGATTCTACTATTATTTATAATAGAGATTTTAACTACGATTATTTTGGTTTTAAAACTTTAGAACGTTCTTATTTATTAAAATTGAACGGTCAAATTGCAGAACGTCCACAACACATGTTAATGCGTGTTTCTATTGGTATTCATAAAAATGATATTGATGAAGCAATTGCAACGTATGAGTTAATGAGTAAAAAATATTTTACACATGCAACGCCAACTTTATTTAATGCAGGTACGCCAAAACCACAAATGTCTTCTTGTTTTTTATTACAAATGCAAGATGATAGCATCGAAGGAATTTACGATACCTTAAAACAAACTGCAAAAATATCGCAATCTGCTGGCGGAATTGGTTTGTCTATTCATAATATTAGAGCAACAGGTTCTTATATTGCAGGAACAAATGGAACATCCAACGGAATTGTGCCAATGTTAAAAGTATTTAATGATACTGCACGTTATGTAGATCAAGGAGGAGGAAAACGTAAAGGTTCTTTTGCAATGTATTTAGAGCCTTGGCATGCAGATATTTTTGCTTTTTTAGATTTAAAGAAAAATCACGGAAAAGAAGAAATGCGTGCAAGAGATTTATTTTACGCAATGTGGATTTCAGATTTATTTATGAAACGTGTAGAAGAAGATGCAAACTGGACGCTGATGTGTCCTCATGAGTGTCCGCATTTATATGATACCTATGGCGAAGAATTTGAACGTTTATACACGAGTTATGAAGATGCAGGAAAAGGAAGAAAAACAATAAGAGCACGTGAATTATGGGAGAAAATCTTAGAGTCTCAAATTGAGACAGGAACTCCGTATATGTTGTATAAAGATGCTGCAAATAGAAAATCGAATCAGAAGAATTTAGGTACTATTCGTTCATCAAACTTATGTACAGAAATTATGGAATACACGGCAAAAGACGAAGTTGCGGTTTGTAATTTAGCGTCTATTGCATTGCCAATGTTTGTAACTGAAAAAGAAGATGGCGTAAAGTTTTTTAATCACAAAAAATTATTTGACATCACTAAAAAAGTAATTCGTAATCTAGATACTGTAATAGATATGAATTTCTATCCTGTAAAAGAAGCAGAAAACTCTAATTTAAGACACAGACCTGTGGGGTTAGGAATTCAAGGTTTGGCAGATGCTTTTATTCAATTACGTTTGCCTTTTACGTCTGATGAAGCTAAAAAACTAAATCAAGAAATATTTGAAACCATGTATTTTGCAGCGGTAACTTCTTCTATGGAAATTGCAAAAGTAAAAGGCCCTTATTCTACATTTAAAGGTTCGCCAATGTCTGAAGGAGAATTTCAATTTAATATGTGGGGCGTTAAAGATGAAGAATTAAGTGGTAACTGGGATTGGGCCAAATTGCGAAAGCAAGTAAAAAAACATGGCGTTAGAAATTCATTGTTAATGGCGCCAATGCCAACAGCATCCACATCGCAAATTTTAGGAAACAATGAAGCTTTTGAGCCGTATACTTCTAATATTTATACACGTAGAGTTTTATCCGGAGAATTTATTGTCGTAAACAAACATTTATTAGAAGATTTAGTAGAACTAGGTTTGTGGGATAATGATATGAAAGAAAACATTATGCGCGCAAATGGATCTATCCAACATATAGAAACAATTCCTGCGGATTTAAGAGAATTGTACAAAACAGTTTGGGAAATGAGCATGAAAGATATTATAGACATGGCGCGTCATAGAGGATATTTTATTGATCAATCTCAGTCTTTAAACTTGTTTATGAAAGATCCAGATTTTGGTAAATTAACTTCAATGCATTTCTACGGATGGAAATCTGGTTTAAAAACAGGAATGTATTATTTAAGAACAAAATCCGCGGTAAATGCAACACAATTTACAGTTTCGAAAGAAAAAAAGGAAGAAGTGTTAGATAAGCCAATGAGTCCTGCTGAATTTAAAGCGATGGTAGCTGCCTCTAGAAATGCAGAACCAGATGATTGCGAAATGTGTGGGTCTTAAAAATAAAACGTCATTGCGAACAAAGTGAAGCAATCTGTCAATTAAGATTCTAAATTTTTTTTGTGATGTAAAAAATAAAACAATTAAAAAAAGAGAAGTAGAAATACTTCTCTTTTTTTAATTACAATTAATATCTTTATGTTTACAAATTATTTATGAAACCCTTAAAATTGAAGCATCTTTTAAAATGATTAAAAAAATACTATTCATTATTTTTTTAGCAATATTAGCTATCATTCTATTTTTTAACCCAAATTTCAAAACAATAACAGCAGGTGTTGCTGTGCTGTTATTTGGAATGGGAATGCTAGAAGAAGGGTTTAAAGTATTTACCAAAGGGCCGCTTCAAAGTATACTAAAAAAATCAACCGATAAATTATATAAAAGTATCACAGCGGGTGCTGTAGTTACGGCTTTAATACAATCTAGTTCTTTAGTTTCTGTAATTACAATTTCTTTTATAAGTGCAGGTTTGTTAAGTCTTTCTGGCGGATTAGGGTTAATTTTTGGTGCTAATATTGGTAGTACGGCAACTGCTTGGTTAGTTGCTGGTTTCGGATTGAAAATTGACATTTCAGCATTGGCAATGCCAATGATTATTTTTGGTTTAATTTTTACACTTCAAAAAAATGATAATCTAAAAGGTACAGGAAATGTATTAGCTGGTCTGGGTTTTTTCTTTCTCGGAATTTATTTCATGAAAGAAGGTTTTGATGTTTTTAGTACACAAATTAATTTAACAGCGTATGCTGTTTCTGGCTTTAAAGGTGTAATTCTATATACGGGAATAGGAATCATTATTACGGTTGTATTGCAATCTAGCGCTGCCTCATTAGTGTTGGTTTTAACTGCTTTAGCCGCAGGGCAAATTGAGTATGAAAACGCCTTGGCTTTGGCTATTGGTGCAAATGTAGGTACAACTATCACAGCGGTTTTAGGAGCCATAAAGTCTAATGTAGCCGGAAAAAGATTGGCAGGTGCGCACTTGTTTTTTAATGTAATTACAGGAGTTGTTGCCTTAATTTTAATTTATCCTTTAGCAAAATTAGTAAATTATATATCTGCTTTTATACATATAGTAGAAACAGATTATACTTTAAAATTGGCTTTATTTCATACCATATTTAACATTATTGGTGTTGTTATTATGGTGCCTTTTATCAAGAAATTAGAACTGCTTTTGATGAAGCTATTTAAAGAAAAAGTGAGTGACGATATTATTAAACCAATTTATTTAAATGAAGCAATTTTAAAATTTCCAAGTACACTTATTTCATCACTTTTAAAAGAATCGAAAGATTTGTACAAAAACACCATATTTGAAATTGTTGCGCACTCATTAAATATCCATAGAAATGCAATTACATCTGACGAGAAAATTAAGAAAATTGTTAAGAATTCTAATGAGCAAATGAATGTTGATATAGATCAATTATACTACAATAAGGTAAAATATATTTACGGACAAATAATTAATTTTGCTGCTAAAGGTCAAGAAAACTTGAAATTTACCAACGCTCAAAATAAACAAATGAGTCAGATTAAAGTAGCAAATAGAATCATGGTTAAGATTATAAAAGACACCAAAGATTTAACCAAAAATATTGCTATTTTTTCAAATTCTGATAACGAACATATCCAAAAGGAGTATAATAAATTTAGAAAAAAGGTAGTAAAAGTGCTTCGAGTTATTTATTTGTTTAGAACAAATGAGGAGAAAGAAGAATATTATCAACAGTTATTAAAGTTGAAAAAAAGTGCTAAAATAGCTGTGAATACAGATAATAAATCAATTAATAAATTGATTCGGAAAAATTTAATAACCATAGATATGGCGTCCTCTTTAGTAAATGATAACGTAAATGTAAATGAATTAGTAAGAAATTTAATTCAGGTAGCAGAATTACTATATTCAGAAAAAGATGCAATTTTAGAAAACGAAAATAATTAAAAAATGATGATGAACTGGCAAGAACTACTCTCTTTAAAACGTTTTGGAGATACAGAAAAACGACCAAGAATTGCGCAAGATGAAACTCGTTTGGGGTTTGATGTGGATTTTGATAGAATTATATTTTCATCAGCATTTAGAAGTTTACAAGACAAAACACAGGTAATTCCGTTGTCGGAAACTGATTTTGTGCACACTCGTTTAACTCACAGTCTAGAAGTTTCAGTAGTTGGTAGAACGTTGGGTAGAAGAGTGGGGAAGGTGTTGTTAGAGCGTCATCCAGAATTGGTGGAATTAGGGTATACTTTTAACGATTTCGGAGCAATTGTTGCCGCGGCTTCTGTAACGCATGATATTGGAAATCCGCCTTTTGGCCATTCTGGAGAAAAAGCAATTGGCGAGTATTTTAAATCTGGAAAAGGAGTAAAATACAAAGACCAATTATCTGCAAAAGAATACCAAGATGTAATAGATTTTGAAGGAAATGCAAACGGATTTAAAATTCTGACAGAATCTAGAGAAGGTATTTCAGGCGGATTGCGTTTGAGTTATGCAACTTTAGGCGCGTTTTTAAAATACCCAAAAGAAAGTTTACCGAAGAAGCCAACAAATCACATTGTTGATAAGAAATATGGCTTTTTTCAATCGGAAACAGCAGCATTTTTAGAGGTAGTAGAAGATTTAGGAATGCTGCAAAAATCATCAGAAAACATCTCTTTTTATAGACATCCTTTAGCGTATTTAGTGGAGGCGGCAGATGATATTTGCTATACAATTATCGATTTTGAAGACGGAATTAATCTGGGCTTAATTGATGAGGAATTTGCTTTGGAATACATGATAAAGTTGGTAAAAGATACTATCGACAGTAAAAAATACCATTCTTTACAGCACAAAAAAGATAGGGTAAGTTATTTAAGAGCGTTGGCAATTGGGGTTTTAATTAACGAAGCGGTAAACATTTTTCTTGCAAATGAAGATGCTATTTTAAATGGTACTTTTGAGAAGTCTTTATTAGAGAAATGTGCATACGAAGCGCAAATTAATGACATTATAAAAATTAGTGTTGATAAAATATACAAGAGCAAAGAAGTTGTAGAAAAAGAGGTTGCTGGATACAGAATTATAGCTGATTTATTAGATGTTTTTGTGACTGCTTTAAATAATCAGTTTGATGGAAATTCATCTAATTATGACAAGCTTGTTTTAAACTTATTGCCAGAAGAATATCAAATTGAAAGCGAAAATGTATACAATAGAATTATGCTAATTTGTAGCTATGTTGCAGGAATGTCTGATAGTTATGCAATTAGAATGCACAAAAAATTAACAGGAAATAGTATGTAAAAGTGTTGCAATAGAAGTTGCGTCTAAACCAATTTTCTGTTGCAATATTTCTACACTTCCGTGTTCTATAAATTCATCCGGGATTCCTAAAATCTTGACGTTGTTTTTGTAATTATATTTAGCTGAAAATTCTAAAATTGAGGATCCAAATCCGCCATTAATTGTGCCGTCTTCTATAGTAATTATCGTTTGATGTTTCTTAAAAATACAGTGTGCTAAATTTTCATCCAAAGGTTTTATAAAACGCATATCATAATGCGCAATTTTATCACTTTTTTCTGATAAAGTAATGGCTTCAGAAACAGTGTCTGCAACTGTTCCTACAGACAAAATAGCAATATTTTTTCCCTCTTTTAAGCAAATACCTTTTCCGATTTCAATTTTTTCAAAAGGTTGTTGCCAATCAATAATTTTTCCTTTTCCTCTTGGATACCGAATTGCTATTGGGTTTTTCAAACCTAATTGAGCCGTATATAGAATATTACGCAATTCAATTTCATTTCTTGGCGCAAAAATGATCAAATTAGGAATGCATCTTAAATATGCTAAATCAAAAACACCATGATGTGTTGCGCCATCTTCGCCAACCAAACCAGCTCTGTCTAAACAAAAAATTACGGGTAAATTTTGCAAAGCAACATCATGAATTACTTGATCGTAAGCGCGTTGTAAAAAAGTGGAGTAAATATTACAAAACGGAATTAATTCTTGAGTCGCCATTCCTGCTGCCAAAGTAACCGCATGTTGTTCTGCAATTCCTACATCAAAAGTTCTATCTGGAAATTTTTCGATCATAAATTTTAACGAACTTCCTGTTAACATTGCCGGTGTAATACCTACAATACGCTCATTTTTATCAGCTAACTCTACAATTGTTTTTCCAAAAACATCTTGATATTTTGTAAATAAACTTGCTTCCTTTTTTATTCTTTCGCCAGAAATTTTATCAAATTTTCCTGGAGCATGATAGGTAACTTGATCGTCTTCAGCTTGCTGTAAACCTTTTCCTTTTGTAGTAATTACATGTAAAAATTTCGGGCCTTTTACAGTTTTTAACCGTTCTAATTCTGATAAAATAGAAGGAAAATCATGACCATCAATTGGGCCAGAATACTCAAAGTTTAAGGCTTTTATGATGTTGTTTTGAACAGCTAACCTTTTATCGGTTTTAACCTTTGTTAAATATTCTTTTAATGCGCCAACAGAAGGATCAATTCCGATAGCATTATCGTTTAAAATGATCAATAAATTTGCATCAGAAACGCCTGCATGATTCATAGCTTCAAAAGCCATTCCGCTTGCAATTGATGCATCACCAATAACTGCAATATGATGTTTTTCTGTTTCGCCTTTTAAGTTTGATGCAATTGCCATTCCTAAAGCGGCAGAAATAGAAGTAGAAGAATGTCCAACTCCAAAAGCATCAAATTCGCTTTCTTTTCTTGATGGGAAACCTGCAATTCCGTTAAATTGTCTGTTGGTATGAAAAACGTCTTTTCTGCCAGTTAAAATTTTATGTCCGTATGCTTGATGCCCAACATCCCAAACTAATAAATCATTTGGCGTATCAAACAAATAATGAAGTGCAATTGTGAGTTCTACAACTCCTAAACTTGCACCTAAATGTCCTTCTTTTGTGGCAAGAATATCAATAATGAATGCACGCAATTCTTTTGCCAATTGCGGCAATTGTTCTGGATTTAATTTTCTTAAATCAGACGGATTTGATATGTTGTTTAACAAATTTTTCATTCGGATGCAAAAATACAATATTACTCATCAAAAAGTTTTTGTAATATTGAAAACTTAATTATTTATCCATGATACAACCTTTTGATGATATTTATTTTATGAAAAAAGCCTTGCAAGAGGCAGAAAATGCTTTTGATAAAGGCGAAGTTCCTGTGGGCGCAATTATCGTTTTTAAAGATCAAATTATTGCAAGAGCGCATAATTTAACAGAAACTTTAAACGATGTAACGGCACATGCAGAAATGCAAGCGTTTACTGCAGCAGCCGATTTTTTAGGCGGTAAATATTTAAAAGATTGTGTGTTGTATGTAACTTTAGAACCTTGTCAAATGTGTGCCGGTGCAAGTTATTGGGCGCAAATTGGTAAAATTGTGTTTGGTGCTTCAGAACCAGAAAGAGGTTTTGTCAACTTAAAAACAACATTACATCCAAAGACAAAAGTGGTTACTGGCATTTTAGAAAATGAATGTTCTCAATTATTAAAACGTTTTTTTGTCGAAAAAAGAAATCTCAATTAATGTTAAAGAGTGTTAAAATTTCAATTTAAAATTTGTAGGATTGTTTGTTTTCGTGAACTTTAGCTCAAATTCAAACAAATCAAACTTACAAATGAAAAATAACACTTTATTTTTCGTGCTTTTATTTACTGTATCGGTAATTTTTGCACAAGAAACTCCTAATCCTAATTATAGGGCAGCTGCTAAGTATTCGCCTTCGAACTTAGCTAAAATGGTGCACTCAACGAGTGTAAATCCGCATTGGTTAAAAAACGGAAATCGTTTTTGGTATACGTATAAAACATCCGAAGGAGCAAATTATTATTTGGTGGATGCTGATAAAAAGACCAAAAGAGAACTTTTTGATAATGTTAAAATGGCAAAGTGGTTAACAGAAATCACCAAAGATCCATACGATGCGCAGCATTTGCCGTATTTTAAATTTAAGTTTAATGATGCAGAAAATGCCATCCGTTTTAGAGTAGAATCTACCGAAGAAGTAGAGGTTGTTGATGAAAAAGAAGACGTAGAAAGTGACTCTATTCCTGCTAAAAAAGAAAAATCGAAAAAACCTAAGAAAGAAAAGAAAACCTATTATTTAGAATATAGATTAGGAGGAAATGGTTTAACAATTATCAACACTAAAAAAGAAGATAAAAAACCTTGGGAAAAATGGGCAAATGTTGCTCCAGATAGTTCAATCGTTTTATACGGCAAGAATTATAATTTGTATTGGATGGATAAAATAAACTTTAAAAAGTTTATAAAAGATGAAAAAGATAGCACGGTTGTAGAAAATAAATGGACAAAAGATGGCGAGGAAAATTACGGCTATACTCGGGATGGAAGAGAGGATAATGTTGATGAAGAAAAAAATAAAGACAAACGTAAAGGTGTTTGGGGAACTTGGTCGCACGATTCTAAAAAGTTTGTTTTCGAAAAATCAGATTCGAGACATATTAAAGATTTATGGGTTATAAATTCTACGGGTAAAAAAAGACCAACCTTAGAAACCTATAAATATCACATGCCAGGAGAACAAGAATATTATAAATCAGAATTATTAATTTTTGATATTCCTACAAAAACACATGTAAAAGTGCCTTTAGATTCTGTTCGTCAGCAAAGTATTGATGTTTTTAGAGCTCCAAGAAAACAATCTGAAAGAGATGACGATTTTACACCTTCTTTGCTTTTATCCAAAAAAGGAAAAATTTATTTTAGTGTAATTTCTAGAGATCGAAAAAAATATGATATCAATGTAGCCGATATCAATACAGGCGAATATAAAACGCTCATAGAAGAACGATTTAATACGTATATAGAATCTCGTCCGTTAATTTTATTGAACAATGAAACCGAAATGTTGCATTGGGCAGAGCGTGATGGTTGGGCACATTTTTATTTATATGATGCTAATGGAAAATTAAAAAACCAAGTTACAGAAGGAGATTTTCATGTAGATAATTTTGAAGGGTTAGATGAAAAAACGAGAACTTTATATTTTAGTGCCAATGGCGCAGAAAAAAATCAAGATCCGTATTATTTACATTCGTATAAAATTAATTTAAACGGAAGTGGAATGCGCACTTTAAATGCTGGGGATTTTACAACAAACACCAGTATGGCAGATTCTAATCTATATTTTGTAAATAATTTTTCTAGGGTAAATACCGTGCCAAAATCAGAATTAAGAGACGCTAACGGAAAAGTGGTAATGGATTTAGAAACGGCAGATTTATCGCAATTGTTTGCATCAGGATATAAATTTCCAGAAACTTTTAAAGTGAAAGCAGATGACGGAATTACAGATATTTACGGAGTTATGTACAAGCCTTTTGATATGGATTCTACAAAAGTATATCCGTTGTTAGAGTATGTGTATCCTGGACCACAAACTGAAGCGGTTAACAAATCGTTTTCTTATAGTATGGACAGATTAGATAGAATGGCGCAAGTTGGTTTTGTAGTCATTACATTAGGAAATAGAGGAGGTCATCCGGACAGGTCTAAATGGTATCATAATTATGGTTACGGTAATTTACGTGATTATGGTTTGGCTGATAAAAAATATGTGGCGCAACAATTGGCAAACAAACACAAATTTATCGATATCGAAAAAGTAGGAATTTACGGTCATTCTGGCGGTGGATTTATGTCTACTGCAGCAATGTTAGTCTATCCAGATTTCTTTAAAGCGGCAGTTTCATCTGCAGGAAATCATGATAATAATGTGTATAATTCTTGGTGGAGTGAAACGCATCATGGTGTAAAAGAAGAAATTGATGAAAAAGGAAAAAGTTCTTATGTTTATAAAATTGATGACAATCAATCGTTGGCAAAAAACCTAAAAGGACATTTAATGTTGATTCATGGTGATATGGATAATAACGTAAATCCGGCAGGAACCATTAGAATGGCAAACGAATTAATTAAAGCGAATAAACGTTTTAAATATATGATTATGCCAGGGCAAAGACATGGTTTTGGTAATATGACAGAATATTCTTTTTGGCTAAGAGCCGATCATTTTAGTAAATATTTGTTAGGCAAAGAAGCTACCGATACAGATATTTTATACATGAATATGGATGATCCAAAGAATAAATAAAGCTTGTCAATTAGAGCGCTTTCGAGAAGCGATGAAAAGTAAAACTCCGAATTTTTATTCGGAGTTTTTTTATGCTTTTTAATTTTGATGCTTTTTTGAGGTAACTTAAACTTTTTTAATAACATTCGTTACAATGCCCCAAATTACAAAATCATTTTCTTCTGTGATGTTTATAATTGGGTAATTAGGGTTTTCTGGTTGCAGCCAAACTTCGTTTTTTTCTACGCGCAAACGTTTAACAGTAAACTCGCCATCTAAAAAACAAACGGCAATTTTATTATTAGCAGGTTCTAAGCTTCTATCAATAACTAATAAATCGTTGTCGTCTAAACCAGCATCAATCATAGATTGACCTTTTACTTTTGCGAAAAAGGTAGCATCTTTATTTTTAATTAATTCATCGTCTAAAGAAATTCTAGTTTCTCTAAAATCATCCGCAGGCGAAGGGAAACCAGCAGAAATGCCAACATCAACTAGAACAGCTCCGTTTCCTAATGGTGCTTTTGGTGTAAAAAAAGTAAGATTTTTAGTTCCGTTCATCATAGTTTGCAAATTATAACTTTTCTTTAAATGTTTTAGCTATTATTTTACAATTAAAATACTGTTTTACAATCATTACAGATGTGCTTTGTTTTCTCAAAAAAAGGAAATAACATGTAAAAAATATTTTTTCTTTTAAGAGGTGCAATTAAAATTCTACTAGAATTACAATTAGGACAAAAAAGATCGTTGCCGGTTTTGTCTTTTTGATAGGTTCTAATTTCATTATAGATTTTAGTTGCTTTTTCAAAATCATTTTTATGAACCAACAATTTTACGCCACCAATGGCATTGCTAATTAAAGGATCGGAATCTATAGTTTTTTCATCCATGAGCATTGTACTAAAACCATCAGCATCTAATCTTGATTTTGTAACATGCGCTTCTGTAGAATATTCAAAAACAGCTAAAATTTTAAAATTATCATTCATAAAAAGAATTTATTTAGACGTTTTTACAATAAAAACATCATGAATATTGGTGGTAAATTTAGGTGATAATCTTTCTTGACGCATTTTCCAAGTTCTATTTAAATCTTGATTGCCTAATTTTATTTTATCCGCTTTAAATTTACTATTTAATTTATCAATAGCAGCCATTAAAGGTTTGTGTTTTGGGTTTTCGCTTGAAAATAAATTGAGCTGAAAATTATCATTTGGCACTAAACCTGTAACAATTACACCGGCTCTTTTGTATTTAATTCCGGGTTTAAAAATAGTTTTTACAGCTTCTATGGCAGCACTAGAAATCGTTAACGTAGAATCTGTTGGATACGAAAAAACCACTGTTTTACTTTCTCTGTGTTGTTGCGCATCGGTTTTATGTCTGTCGCTAGAAAGTTGTACAATTAACATGTGACAACTCGATTTTTGATTCCGTAATTTTTCTGCACAACTTGCTGCAAAGGTAGAAATACGTTCTTTTATGTTCTCAATATCAGCATAGGTATATTCAAAACTACGCGTTGTAGCTATCATTTTTTTTGATGAAACTTCTTCTAACGGAATTTTAGAAATGCCTTGTAAATCTTTTTGCAAACGCCAAATTACAATTGATAAATTTTTTAAAACCCAATCGCTAGGAAGTTGTGTAAAATCATACGCAGTTACGCAACCTTTGGCTTCTAATCGTTTTTTTAGTTGTCTTCCAATTCCCCAAACGTTGCCAATTTTAGTCCATTTTAAAGCTTTAATTCTGTTTTCTTCACAATCAATAATACAAATTCCTTTAGACTGTTTAATGTTAGAACGCGCAATTTTATTGGCAACTTTAGTCAGTGCTTTTGTGGGTGCAATGCCTACACAAGTTGGAATTCCTGTCCATTTTAAAATTCTGCTTCTAATTTTTGTAGCATATTCTTCTAAATTATAATTTTCAAAACCTTTTAATTCTAAAAAAGATTCATCAATAGAATACACTTCAATATCCGGAGAAAAATCAGCCAAAATACTCATAACTCTTGCGCTCATATCTCCATACAAAGGATAATTTGAAGATAAAACGGTGATATTATTTTCTTTACAAAATTGTTCCCATTTAAAAATTGGCGCGCCAAAAGGTAGTTGTAATTTCTTAGCTTCATCGCTCATAGAAATAACACAACCATCATTATTGCTTAAGATAGCAACTGGTTTTCCTTGTAAATTGGGATTAAAAACCCGCTCACAAGAAGCATAAAAATTATTACAATCGATGAGTGCAAACATGCTATAAAAGTATCAAAAAATAGCAGGCGAAATGGAATTGTTAATATCTTAATCTGTTAAAATAGCTAAGAAATGGCAATCTAACTAGCAGACAATTTGTTATACGCGTTTTTTAGTTTTTTAATAACAAATGCTATTTCTTCTACATCTAGATGTCCAAAACCAAAACGAATAGCGCAGGTATTTTTATCTTGATACAAAACTGTTTTTGGTAGAAATAAATCATTTTTTTCGGCTTCTTCGGCTAGTTTTACTAAGGATATTTTAGGATGAAATTGTAACCAAATAGCTAATCCGCCAGAAGGTATTTTCCAGTTTGCAATTTCTGAAAAATGTTGCGTTAAGAGTTCACATAAACAATCGCGTCTTTGTTTATAGATGATAATGTTTTTTTTCATCAAACGATAAATTTCGCCTTCATAAATTAATTCTGATAACATTTGTTGCTGAATTAAATCACCTTGTTCATCCAATAATTGCAAATAATTTTTTGCTTCCGAAATTAAATTTTCTGGCGCAACTACAAATCCTGTTTGAAAACTAGGAAATAAGGATTGTCCAAGTTTTCCTAAATAAATAATCATTCCGTTCACATCTGCACTTGCCATTGGTAACATTGCAGAACCATCAAACTGAAAATCATAATCATAATCATCTTCAATAATTGCAAATCCGTATTCTTTTGCCAAATCCAATAACGCTAAACGGCGTTCTATACTTAATTTTACCAATGTTGGATAATCTCTATGTGCACAAATATAAACACAGCGAATGCTTCCTTTTATAAAATGTTTTTTGATGTAATCAACATCTAAACCATCCGCATCTACAGGAATTGTTTTGATGGTGGCACCTACTTGTTGAAAAATCATATTAGCCACATAATTACTTAAATTACCCACTAAAACAACATCGTTTTGTTTGATTAATAATTGAGAAACAATGTATAAACTCATTTCTGTACTTCGTGTGCTAATGAGGTTTTTTGGGTTGATGTGAAAACCTCTAGTTGCGTTTAAAAAATTACAAAGTTGTGTTTGAAATAAAGAATTAGAAGATTCATTTAATTTATTCCATTTTGTTACCAACGTTTTTCGTTTCATGGCAGCACTGTACCATCGTGTAAATTCGTTTATAGGATGTAAACGTAAATCGGGTTTGCCATCGTTAATAGAATATTTAGCATTTGTTAATTCGGCTGTTGATGCTAAATGAAACGATTTTTGAAAAGGAAATCCTGTTGTTGTTGCGTAATTGTATGCTTGATGTACTTTTTGAGAAGAGGCTTTTATTTTTGCAGTTTTTAATTCGGGTTCTAAAACAAATGTGCCTTTGTTTGGGATGATTTCTACCCAACCTTGCGCGGCTAATTCTTCGTAAATGGCAACTGCTGTATTTCTATGGATTTTTAATATTGCAGCTAAGATGCGAGTTCCGGGTAAAATGGTGCCTTTTGTTAAGTATCCACGTTGAATTGCATTTATAATTTGCTGTGAAACTTGAATATAAACAGGTTGTGATATCGATTTATCAAAATTAATTAATTGTTTAAAAAGTGTATTCACCGGACTATCTGTCATTTTGAAACTGGACTATTTTAATCGTCCGGAAAGTTACGACTTTTGCAGAATATTAAATTACTATTATGAAAATTAAAATTACAATACTAATTGCCGTATTATTTTTTGGGATACAAGCAAAAGCACAAGTAGAATCTGTAAAAAGAGATACGTTAAAAGAAGTTGTTATTAATACAAACAGAATAGATTTACCATTTAAAGATAATTCAAGAACCTTAAATGTTATTACATCCGAAGTAATAAAAAATAGTGCAGCTACAAATGTGGCAGAATTATTACAACAGGTTGCAGGCGTAGATATTAGAAGAAGAGGAACCGCTGGAAGTCAGGCAGATTTATATATTAGAGGTGGAGGTTTTGATCAAACTTTATTATTGATTGATGGTATTAAAATGGATGATGCACAAACTGGGCATCACACTTTAAATGCCGCTTTACCACTTGAGGTTATTGAAAGAATTGAAATCATTAAAGGTCCCGCTGCAAGAATTTTTGGGCAAAATGCATTTACTGGAGCCATAAATATTGTAACTAAAAAAAACCTAGAAAACACAGTTTCAGCAAATGTTGAAACGGGGTCTTTTGGACAATTCAATGGTTCTGTAACTGTTGGAAAAGAATTTGAAAATTCATCATTTATTTTTCATGCCGGTGCATTAACTTCAGACGGATATCGAGATAATTCTGATTATAACAATTACAATTATTTCTTAAAAGGAGTTTTTAATAAGAAAAATCAACCCATAGAAATGATTGCTACTTTTTTCGATAAAAAATTTGGGGCAGAAAATTTCTATACTACAAACCCAACATTTCATGAGTATGAAGAAACTCAGAGTAGTTTAATAGGCGTTTCTACAACTTTTAAAACAGGAAACTTTAAAATTAAGCCAAGAGTTTATTGGAAAAGAGGTCAAGATATTTTTCTTTTAAGAAGAGATGATCCAAGTTTTTACAGAAACCTTCATATGACACATAAAATAGGATTTGAAACAAATGCTTCTTATACCTCTAATTTAGGAATTACAGGTTTTGGTATTGATATTGCTAAAGTATCTATTAGCAGTAATAATTTAGGTGATAGAAATAGAACAATGGCTAATTTGTTTTTAGAACACCGTTTTAAATTGGCAAATGATAAATTAGATATAACTCCGGGAGTTGCCGTTACGTATTTTTCTGATTTTAAATTTCATGCCTTTCCTGGTTTAGATGTTGGGTATCAACTATCAGAAAATCTAAAAGCGTATGGAAATATAGGATACACTTATAGAATTCCAACATATACCGATTTATATTATAAAGATCCTGCAACTGTAGGGAACGAAAATTTAGAGCCAGAAGAGGCTTTTGCGCAAGAAATTGGTTTTAAATATACGAAATCTAATTTTTCTAGTACGGTAGCTTTATTTAATAGAGACTCAGATAATTTAATAGATTATACAAGAACAAGTACAAATCAAAATGTTTTTACAGCAACAAATATTACCAAAGTAAATACACAAGGATTTGAATTTGATGCGTCTTATAACTTTAAAATAAAAGAATTTGATCAAACCTTAGCAATGGGCTATACTTTTTTAGAAGATGATATTTTAAATCAAAATAAAGATTTATCTCGTTATTCTTTAAATACCTTAAAACATCATTTTACAACACGTTTTACAAGTAAAATATTTAAAAACGTATCACAAAATATCATTTACAAACATGCAGAAAGAACGATTGGTACTAGTTATAATGTTTGGGATGCTTCTGTAATAATTGATGTAAAAAAAGTAAGTTTCACAATTACAGCAAACAATATTTTTGATGCGGATTATATAGAATCTGGTTTTGTGCCAATGCCACCAAGTAGTGTTTTATTCGGATTTCGTTACAGTTTTTAATAAAAAAAGAACATAATTTTATTTAAGCCTTGATACATTTGAATCAAGGCTTTTTTATTTTTTTATCATTTTAAGAATTGTTTGTAACAAAAGAAGCTAATTAGCTACTTATATGTAAAGATTTGTTTTTAAAATTGCTATTTTATTGACGTTTTAAATAGCTTTATTAGGTCAAAAATCTTTATATTTATTCACTTTAAAAATTATACGCTATGATGGAATGGTTTACAGAGTTACCCTCTTTTTTAAAAACGTATTGGATTATTACAATTGTATCAACTTTCTTGTTTTTAATTGTATTAATTTCTACAGTAATGGGCACAGATTCCGATGATATTGGTGATGTTGATGCAGAAATAGATGCAGATACTGGCGCAAGTTTTCAGTTTTTTACAGTCAAAAATTTGGTTGCATTCTTTACCATTTTTGGTTGGAGTGGAATTGCAAGTTCTGATGCGGGTTATTCTAATCCGGTAATTATAGCAATTTCTATATTTTGTGGTTTAGCAATGATGACGGTAATGGCAACCATGTTTTATTACATTAGTAAATTAAATTCAAGCGGGACTTTAAAAATGCAGAATGCATTAAATGCTATTGGCGAAGTTTATTTAACGGTGGGTGCAAACAGATCTAAAATAGGGAAAGTGCAAATAAAAGTACAAGGCGCTTTGAGAGAATTAGAAGCTTTAACAGATGCTGATAAAGACTTAAAACAAGGAAATGTTATAAAAGTAATAGAAGTAACAAATAACGGAATATTAATTATAGAACCTCAAAAATAAAAATGACTATGTTAAATTTACTTGCATTAGAAAGCAGCCCGTTTGCGGGTTTAATTGGAATAGGAATCGCAATCCTATTCGTATTTATAGTGTTAATGACACTTGTAAAACGCTACAAAAGATGTCCTTCGGATAGAATTTTAGTAGTGTATGGAAAAGTAAGTGGAGGAGAATCTGCCAAATGTATTCACGGTGGTGCAGCCTTTATTTTTCCTGTAATTCAAGATTATCAATTTTTAGATTTAACGCCAATTTCTATTGAAGTGAATTTGGTAAACGCACTTTCTAAACAAAATATTCGTGTAAATGTACCTTCAAGATTTACGATTGGTATTTCTACAGAACCAGGAATTATGCAAAATGCAGCTGAACGTTTATTAGGTTTAGCGCAAGCGGATATTCAAGAATTAGCGCAAGAAATTATATTTGGTCAATTACGTTTGGTAGTTGCATCTATGGATATCGAAGAAATTAACAATGATCGTGACAAGTTTTTAACCAATATTTCTCAAAGTGTAGAAACAGAATTAAAGAAAGTTGGTTTAAAATTAATCAACGTAAATATTACAGATATTGTAGATGAATCTGGTTATATACAAGCTTTAGGTAAAGAAGCAGCTGCACATGCAATTAACGCTGCAAGAAAATCGGTTGCAGAAAAAACCAGAGATGGTTCTATTGGAGAAGCAGATGCGGTACAAGATGAAACTATTAAAGTTTCTGAATTAAGAGCAAAAGCAAAAATTGGAGAAGCAAAAGCGGCTCAGAATGAAAGAATTCAGGTTGCTGCAGCAATGGCAGAAGCAAAAATTGGAGAAGCAAATGCAAATCAGAATGAAAGAGTGCAAACTGCAAATGCAGTAGCACTGGCAAAAATTGGAGAAGCAGAAGCATTAAAATCAGAAAGAATAAAAACATCCGAAGCAAATGCACTTGCTATAACTGGAGAAAATACAGCAAAAATTTCTATAGCAGAATCTGATGCTTTAAGAAGAGAAAGAGAAGCAGAAGCAGAAAAAAGAGCGGTTGCAACAGAGAAAATTCAAGCAGCAAGAGCCTTAGAAGAATCTTATTCAGCAGAAAAAGATGCAGAAAATGCACGTGCATCAAGAGATAAAGCAACCAAATATGCCGATATTGTTATACCTGCAGAAATTGCAAAAGCAAAAGTAGAAATTGATGCAGAAGCAGCAGCAGAAAATATAAGAAGAATTGCAAAAGGAGAAGCAGATGCAATTTTCTTAAAAGCAGAGGCAGAAGCAAAAGGTTTGTATGAAGTTTTAACAAAACAAGCACTAGGTTTAGATCAAATTGTAAAAGCAGCTGGTAATAACTCTAAAGATGCAGTATTGCTTTTAATTGCTGATAAATTACCTGAGTTGGTAAGATTACAAGCAGAAGCTATTAAAAATATTAAAATTGATAAAATTACAGTTTGGGAAAATGGTGGTCGAAAAGACGGAAAATCTTCTACATCAAACTTTATTTCTGGGATGTATAAATCTGTACCGCCTTTGCAAGAAATGTTTAATATGGCAGGTATGGAATTGCCAGAATATTTAAAAGGAAAAAACATTCCTGCTGATGCAGCTGTTGAAGAAAAAGAAAGTATCGAAGATGTTAATAATTAAACAGGATAAAACTAGCTTTTAAAGCGCGTTTTTTATGATATCCGTGAATTTAGCCATCCACTTTTTTTAGTGGATGGTTTTTTTATGAACTAAAGGTTTTTAAAAGCAGATTAAATAATTGTTATTTAAGGTCAATTTCTTACCTATAGTTAGTTGGTTTTTAGTAGATTTGGGGCATTGTTTAAATATATTAATTGATGAAAGTTTGCCCAAATTGTAAATCAGGTTCAAGACAAAAATTGAAAAGAAGACCAATTGTAAAAATATTTAGAGGCTCTATAGGGTACTCTTGTAAAGAATGTAATACAGCTTATACGTGGTTCCCTATTATTAATCGATCTCTAAGAGTTTAAAAGAACTTAAATGATTATTTTATACTATTGAATTTTGAAATAATAAACCAAACCAAACCAAACGGATTAACCAATGAAAGCATGTCCTAAGTGTAAATCAGATTCAAAACACAGAATGAAAAGAAAACCTTTGGTAAAACTAATATCAGGCAGTAGATCGTATTCATGCGATAAATGTAATACAGTTTACACTTGGTTTCCATTTATCAATCGTTCTTTAAGAGTTTAAAAATAGAAACCTTACAATTTAAAATTGTAAGGTTTTTTAAATTTTAAGCTTATTTGTGATAATGCTGTTTATAAAAAAGAAATAACTATAAATAGTTAGATTCAATATAATTCTTGAAATAAAAACCTGAAGTTTTTGTGTAGAATTAATATATAATTAGTGATTTAAATTACCTGAGTCTATTAAGGAAATAGTTGATTGTGGACAAAAAAGTATATAAAAAAGTTAAAATAGAACTTTTTTAAACAATTCAATTTATGTAGCTTGCAGGGAAATCCCCCAAAGTTTGCAAAACAAACTAACTTATAATTATGAAAGCGTGCCCAAAATGCAAATCAGATTCAAGACACCGGTTGAAAAGAAAGCCATTCGTCAAACTAATTCCAGGAACTAAATCTTATGGATGCGACAAATGCAATACTCAATATACTTGGTTTTCTATTATAAACCGCTCTTTTAAAGTATAAAAAAAACCTCACAATTTTGAAATTGTGAGGTTTTTTTTATTTAGAGAATCTGTTTTTATTAATTGAATAGCCTAAAAATATCATTACCGTTTGCAAAAAGTAATAATGCTATTAAAAGTATAAAACCAGTTATTTGCGCATATTCTAAAAATTTATCACCAGGTTTTTTACCTGTAATCATTTCCCATAAAGTAAAAACGACATGACCTCCATCTAAAGCAGGAATTGGTAATAAGTTCATAAAACCTAACATGATTGATAAAAATGCTGTAATGTTCCAAAAAGATTCTGCACTCCATTCATCAGGAAAAATACTTCCTATAGAAATAAAACCACCTAACCCTTTATAAGCGCCTGTACTTGGATTAAATATTTTCTTTAATTGCTTTACATAATCTGTTAACGTTTTCCAAGACTTATTCCATCCGGCAGGTATTGCTTCGGTAAAAGAATAGGTAACATCTGCTAATTTATAATATCCCAATCTTTCTAAATCTTTAAAAGCAACACCAGAAAAAGCAACACCTAATTTACCTTCTGAAGTAACTTTAAGGTTAATTTGTTTGGTTTCTGTTCCTCTTAAAATAGTAGCTGTAACTTTTTGGTTTTTATAGTTTGCTAAAATAGCTTCTGCTTCATCATAATATTTTAAAGGCGTTCCATTGATGCTTGTAACCACATCTTTTGGTTTTAATTCTGAATTTAAATTTGGAGAATCTTCAGAAATTTTTCCGATAGCGAAAGGATAACGTGGGTATAGAAATGCACCCGCATCTTTGCCTCTTTCCATCAATTGAGAAATAAAATTAGTAGGAATTTCTTTATCAATTACTTCACCATTTCTTTCTATCTGAAACTTATTTCCATTCACAAATTCTAACGTTAATGCAGAGAAGTTTTTAATTTTATCTCCGTCAACCGTTAAAATTTTATCGCCAGTTTGTATTCCTAAGTTCGTTGCTAAAGAATCTTGCACCCAAACTCCATCTTTTACGTTTTCATTTGGTAAATATTCTTCACCATAAGACCACATTAGCATGATATAAATAAATATACCAAGTATAAAGTTTACAAAAACACCTCCTAGCATAATTATTAAACGCTGCCAAGCTGGTTTAGATCTAAATTCCCATGGTTGTGGTGGTAAAGCCATCTGTTCTGTATCCATGCTTTCATCAATCATTCCAGAGATTTTTACATAACCTCCTAAAGGAATCCAACCAATACCATAAACAGTTTCTCCTATTTTTTTCTTAAAAATAGATACTTTGTAATCAAAAAATAAATAGAATTTTTCTACTCTAGTTTTAAACAATTTTGCAGGGATAAAATGCCCTAATTCATGCAGTACTATTAATAAGGATAAACTTAAAATAAACTGTGATGCTTTTATTAATATTTCCATTCAGCGTTAAATCATAATTTAAAAACGAACAAATGTACGTTTTTAAAGAGAGTTTAAAAAGAACTAATTTTATATGGTTTCCTTTTTAACAAAGATTTTACATCAAATATCTTTTGCTTGTCTTTTTTAAGGGTTTTTTAAGCGTTAAATTTGTAAAAAAATAAACTCGCTTAATGGACCTTAAATTTTTTCATAAAAGTAAAATAACAATTATTTTTTTACTTGTTTTTTCTGCAATCTCAATTCCAGTTTTTTATCATTTAGTAAAGGTGGATAAAAAATTAAAAGTGTACAATCCTGTAGATGTAAATCCTAGTTTGGTAGATGTTTCTTTAAAACATATTACAAATGATCATACAATTGCAGATTTTGAATTGATCAATCAAAACGGAGAAACAATTACCAATACCAATTATAAAAATAAAATATATGTAGCAGATTTCTTTTTTACACGCTGCCAAACTATCTGTATTGCAATGGCTTATAACATGAACGAATTGCAAGAGTATTATAAAAATGACAAAGACATTATGTTTTTATCACATTCTGTAACCCCTGTTATGGATAGTGTTTCTGTGTTAAAAGAATATGCAATTAGAAAAGGAGTGATTGATGGAAAATGGAATGTAACGACAGGATCTAAAAAACACATTTATGAATTGGCAAGAAAAAGCTATTTTGCAGTTTTAGAATCTGGTGATGGAGGTGAAGATGATTTTATACACACAGAGCAATTTGTGTTGGTTGATAAAGAAAGACGCATTCGCGGTTATTATGACGGCACTGAGAAAAAAGATATGGAAAAGTTAAAGTTAGATATTGTTTTGCTGAAAGAAGAATATACTAATGAATAACTTGTTTAGAATCGTTCTAAATTCCTATCTTTGCCAGTCTAAATAGAAACTTTGAGCACAATTGCAGATTTACATAAAGGAGAAATAGGCTATATTTCTGAGGAATCATTAGATGTTATTCCTTTAAAATTATTAGAAATGGGGTGTATACCGGGTGCAGAGGTTATCTTAATTCAGCTTGCGCCATTAAAAGATCCACTTTACATTTGTGTAAATGGCAGTCATTTAGCTATTAGAAAAGAAACAGCCGATCTTATTAAAATCCTAAAAAGCGAGTAAATAAAATGTCTAAAAACGATATAAAAGTAGCTTTAATTGGAAATCCTAATACAGGTAAAACATCACTTTTTAATCAACTTACAGGATTAAATCAAAAAGTGGGTAACTATCCAGGAGTAACTGTAGATAAAAAAGAAGGAACTAGTAAATTATCTGCAACTCAAAATGCAATTATTACAGATTTACCAGGTACTTACAGTATAAATCCAACTTCTTTAGATGAAAGTATTGTTTTAAAAACATTGCTTAAAAAAGATATTAAGGAATCGCCAGATGTAATTTTAGTAGTTGCTGATGTTGAAAACTTAAAGCGAAATTTATTATTATTTTCTCAAATTAAAGATTTAGAAATACCAACTGTTTTGGCAATTAATATGGTTGACCAAATGCATAGAAAGGGAATTTCTATTGATTTATCGCTTCTAAAAAAAGAATTAAATACAGAAGTTATTTTAATAAGTGCAAGAAAAAGCGAAGGAATTGATGAAATAAAAGAAGCAATTATTCGTTGCCATATAGCGGCAAAAGCATCTCCTTTATGCGGTATAGACCATAAAATTGATCCTGATTATTTTCATAAATTAAAAGAAATTAGTCCTAATTATAGCTTGTATGAATTATGGTTAATGGTTACACAAAGTAATTTTCCAGAAACGATAACCAAAGAAGAAAAAGAAAAGTTATTATCTTTTAAACAAGATACTTCTAAATTAAAAAAATATCAGCATAAAGAAACCATTTACCGTTATCAAGAAATCAACAAAATTTTAAAGAAAACCTATATTGTTGATAAAACAAAGGCTACAGATTTACGTGGCAGATTAGATAAAATATTTACACATAGAATTTTTGGGTACGTATTATTTAGTTTGATTTTACTTGTAATTTTTCAATCTATTTTTGATTTGGCATCTGTACCAATGGATTTGATTGATGGTACTTTTGCACAAATAGCAGACTTTGCAAAAAGTAATTTACCAAAAGGAGTTCTTACCGATTTATTAACTGAAGGAATTATTCCAGGAATTGGTGGTGTCATTATATTTATACCACAAATTGCTATTTTATTTTTATTTATTGCCATTTTAGAAGAAACAGGTTACATGAGTAGAGTTGTCTTTTTAATGGATAAAATTATGAGACGATTTGGTATGAATGGTAAAAGTGTTATTCCATTAATTTCAGGAACAGCTTGCGCAATTCCTGCAATTATGGCAACCAGAACGATTTCTAGTTGGAAAGAGCGTTTAATAACCATTTTAGTAACTCCGTTTACAACCTGTTCAGCAAGATTGCCAGTGTATGCAATATTAATTGCATTGATCATTCCTGATATAAAAATCTTCGGATTTTTAAATCTTCAAGGGTTGGTGTTACTTTTATTATATGCATTAGGATTTGCATCTGCCATTATAGCGGCTTATATTTTACACAAAACATTAAAGGTAGAATCTAAATCTTTTTTTGTGGTAGAAATGCCAAATTACAAATTACCATCCTTTAAAAATGTGTTTTTTGAAGTTGTAGAAAAAACAAAAGCTTTTGTTTTTGGAGCGGGGAAAATCATTTTAGCATTGTCAATTGTTTTATGGTTTTTAGCATCAAATGGAGGTTCTAGTTATAAAAATGCGGAAAAGACTGTTGTAGAAAATGCAGCTTATCAGCATTTAAATGAGGATGAAATTCAACAAAAAATAGCCTCTTTAAAATTAGAAAACTCATATATAGGAATGCTAGGTAAAACTATAGAACCTGTAATTAGACCTTTAGGTTATGATTGGAAAATAGGAATTGCCCTAATTACATCATTTGCTGCAAGAGAAGTATTTGTGGGTACACTTGCAACTATTTATAGTGTAGAAGCAGATGATGAAAACACATCTACCATTAAGGAAAAAATGGCTTCAGAAATAAATCCTGATACAGGTGAAAAACGTTTTAATTTTCCCGTTGGGATGTCTTTAATGATTTTTTATGCATTTGCAATGCAATGTATGGCAACTTTTGCCATTGTAAAACGTGAAACTAAGGGTTGGAAGTGGCCTTTAATTCAGTTATTTGGTTTGGCCTTTTTAGCGTATGTATCGTCATTTTTAACCTATCAAATTTTAAGCTAATGCAAGAAATTATAGCATATTCTTTAGTGATATTAGCAGTTGTCTTTTTAGTGAAGAAATATCTTTTGCCTTCAAAAAAAGCTAAAAGTTGTAATACAGATTGTGGTTGTAATTAAAATCTTAACAGAAAATTAGTACTACATATTCGTAAGGTTTTATAATTTTGAAGACTTAGTATAAGTAAAATCAATATTTAAAATATAGAAACACATGAAAAAAGCGTTATTATCAATTGCAATTTTTACAATAGCCTTAATTTCTTCTGCGGATATTACAGCACAAAAATTCGCAAAAGTAGATGTAAGTCCGATGGATGCAGCAACCTATCCAAATAACTGGAAAGAGTCTAATAAGTTAGTTAAAATTACCTATGGTAGACCACAATTAAAAGGTAGAACTTTAGATAAATTAGCGCCAAATGATAAAGTTTGGAGAACAGGTGCAAATGAAGCAGCAGAAATTACATTTTATAAAGATGTAATTTTTGGAGATAAACCAGTAAAAGCAGGTACTTATACGTTGTTTACAATTCCAACAGATGGAGATTGGACTGTTATTTTAAGTACACAAAGAAATGTTTGGGGTGCTTATTTTTATGATGTTAAAGATGATGTTGTTAGAGTAACTGGTAAAGTTTCTAAGTCTGATGAAAATATAGAGTCGTTTTCTATTGTTTTTGAAGGTGAAGACAATAATGCAACGATGTATTTAGGATGGGCAAAAACAATTGTTTCTGTGCCGGTAAAAGGATAAAATTATAATTCGTTATTATAAATTGAAAAACCTCAAAAGTTGAAAAGCTTTTGAGGTTTTTTTATGTGTTAATAAGAGTTAGTTTTAGTTAGGCATTTTGTTTCTGTTGCCATTTCCAAGCAGATTCTAGTGAATCTTCTAAGCTCATTTCTGTTTTCCAATTTAGTTCTTTGTTTGCATAGGTAGTATCAGCATAAGCGGCTACAACATCGCCTTCACGTCTTCCAACAATTTTATAATTTAGTTTTAAATTGTTTACTTTTTCGAACGTATTAATAATTTCTAAAACAGAACTTCCTTTTCCTGTACCAATATTAAAATACTCAAAATCTGCTTTATGATTGTTGTTTAAAAGTCTATTTAAAGCAGCAATATGTGCTTTTCCTAAATCTACAACATGTATGTAATCACGCACAGCTGTACCATCTACAGTTGGGTAATCATCACCAAAAACAGATAATTCTTTACGAATTCCTGCGGCAGTTTGCGTAATAAAAGGAATTAAATTTTGTGGAACACCTAAAGGTAATTCTCCAATTTTTATAGAAGGATGTCCTCCAACAGGATTAAAATATCTTAAAGCGATACATTTAATACCATGTGCATTACTAGTGTCTCTAATAATTTCTTCTCCAATTTGTTTCGTATTTCCATAAACAGATTCAGCTGGTTTTACAGGGGCTTTTTCTGTTACAGGTAATTCATCTGCTTGACCATAAACAGTACAAGAAGAAGAGAAAATAAAATTATCTAATTTTCTATCTCTCATTTCTTGTAAGATGTAAATCAACGAGCTTAAATTATTTTCATAATATTCTAATGGTTTACCCATACTTTCTCCAACTGCTTTATAGGCTGCAAAGTGGATAATTCCGTCAATTTTATGAGCATCAAAAACAGATTTTACTTCACTTTTTACTCTAACATCAACTTTATGAAAAGCTGGTTTTTTACCAGTAATTTCTGTAATTTTATCTAAAACATCAATAGTTGTGTTCGATAAATTATCTATAATTACAACTTCAAAACCTTCGTTTTGTAATTCTACAACTGTGTGAGATCCTATAAAACCTAGGCCTCCTGTTACTAATATTGTTTTCATTTTGGGAGTTTTAAATTAATATATTATTTTAAAAAACGTATAATCGTTTGTGTAATAAAATCAAGTTGCTCTTTGTCTAGTTCTGTATGCATTGGCAAAGAAATTACTGTTTTTATTAAATTATTTGTTACCGGGAAATCTTCTTCTTTATATTTTGCATCTGCATATGCTTTTTGAGAATGCAATGCTACAGGGTAGTAAATAGCATTTGGAATTCCGTTTGCTAATAAATGTTTGTGTAATTCATCGCGTTTTCCATTTGTGATTTGCAATGTATATTGATGAAAAACATGACAATCACAAGTGTCGCAAATAGCACTACAGTTTTTTGTATTGTTAGATTTTGCAGTTGGAGTTATAATGTTTGGGTTGTTTGCAAATGCGTTGTTATAAAAACGTGCAGCATTTCTACGAGCATCACAATAGGTATCTAAAAAAGGCAATTTTGCTTTTAAAACTCCTGCCTGAATAGAATCTAATCTAGAATTTACACCAACAACATCGTGGTAATATCTTTCATACATTCCGTGATTTACAATACCTCTTATGGTATGGGCAAGTGCATCATCATTTGTAAAAATTGCGCCTCCATCTCCATAACAACCTAAGTTTTTAGAAGGGAAAAAAGAGGTAGTTCCTACATTTCCAATAGTTCCAGCTTTTTGTTTTGTTCCGTTTTTAAAGGTGTAATCTGCGCCAATTGCTTGTGCATTGTCTTCTATAACAAATAAATTATGTTCTTTAGCAATCTCTAAGATAGCATCCATATTTGCTACTTGACCAAATAAATGAACGGGTACAATAGCTTTCGTTTTAGGCGTAATTGCCTTTTTTAAAGCTTCTATATCAATATTAAAAGTCTTTGCATCAACATCAACCAAAACAGGTGTTAATTTTAATAGTGCAATTACTTCTACAGTTGCTGCAAATGTAAAGTCTGCAGTAATAATTTCATCACCTTGCTCTAAACCCAAAGCCATCATGGCAATTTGCAAAGCATCTGTACCGTTAGCGCACGGAATTACATGTTTTACGTTTAAATATTTTTCTAGATCTTCTTGAAATTCTTTTACTAATGGACCATTAATATAACTAGATGAATTTAAAACTTCTTGTATAGAATTGTCTACAGTTTCTTTTATTTGTTGATATTGACCTTGTAAGTCAACCATTTGAATATTTTTCATAAACTAAGTAAATGTTAATAGATCAAAAATACGATTTTAATCTATTATCTTTGGTCAGATCAATAAAAATATTCCAATGAAATTCTTAAAAAAACTGATAAAAATTGTTATTATCTCGCTCATTTTTATAGTGGTAGGTGTTTGGTTATATAGTAAAACCTACCACCCAAAGTATAATGGAGAAATAAAACTTAAATATTTATCTGAAAAAGTGACTGTTTATTTTGATGATATTGGCGTGCCACATATTGTTGCAGAAAATCAAGAAGATGCTTACACTGCTTTGGGTTACGTGCATGCACAAGATAGATTGTGGCAAATGGAATTAATTAGAAGAATTGCTGCAGGAAGATTATCAGAAATTTTTGGAGAAAAATTGATAAGAACCGACAAACTTTTTTCTGGTTTGGGTATTGAAGAAGCATCAGATAAAACAATTAAAAATTTAGATAAAAGTTCGCCAATTTATAAATATACCATGGCGTATTTAGATGGTGTGAATCAATTTATAGAAGAAGGAAAAACCCCAATAGAGTTTACCTTAGTTGGTGTAGAAAAAGAAAAATATACGCTAAAAGATGTTTACAATGTGTTTGGGTATATGGCTTTTAGTTTTGCCATAGCGCATAAAACAGATCCGTTGTTAACAGAAGTTAAAGAAAAATTAGGAACTGCTTATTTTAATGAATTGATAGGAGCAGAGTCTCAAAATTTAACGCTTATTAAAAATGAAAAAAACGCTGTTTTAACGGGTAGTTTTGCAAAAGCTATCAATGATTTGTATGCTATTTTACCCATATCGCCATTTATTGGAAGTAATTCTTGGGTGATTGGTGCCGAAAAAACAAAAAACGGAAAAGTAATTTTTGCAAACGATCCGCATATTGGGTTTTCGCAACCTTCTGTTTGGTATCAGGCACATATAAAAACACCAGATTATGAAATGTATGGTTTTCATTTGGCTCTAGTTCCTTTTCCGCTTTTGGGTCATAATAAAGAGTACACGTATGGTTTAACCATGTTTGAAAATGATGATGTTGATTTTTATATTGAAGAGGAAAATCCTAATAATAAAAATCAGTATAAAACAGAAAACGGTTTTGTTGATTATAAATTGATTGAAAAACAGATCAAAATAAAAGATAAAAAGGATGAAGTGTATACGATAAAAGTTAGTAGACACGGACCAATAATGAACGGAATTATAGATCATTTAGATGACAAACGACCCATTGCAATGCAGTGGATTTATACCAAAGTAAATAATCAAATTTTAGATGTTGGTTATGATATTTCGCATGCTAAAAATTTAGCTGATTTTAAAAAAGGTGCTAGTAAACTGCATGCACCAGGTTTAAATATAATGTATGGCGATGCAAAAGATAATATTGCGTGGTTTGCGTCTGGAAAGTTGTATAAATACAGAGATTCTTTGTATACAAAAACCTATTTAAATGGCGCTTCTGGAAATGACGAAATTTTGGGTTACTTGGGTTTTGAGCAAAATCCGCAAGCGATAAACCCTAAATCGAATTATGTGTATTCTGCTAATAATCAGCCAGCATCAATTGATGGGAAATTATATCCGGGATATTATTTAAATGAAGATAGAGCTAAAAGAATTGTGCAACTTTTAGAACCAAAAAACGATTGGACGAAAGATGATGCTGCAAAAATGATTATGGATGTTACTTCGCCAAATGCACCAACTATAGCCTTAGATTTTATAAAATCAATCGATAAAGAAGATTTGTCAGCAAGTGAAAAACAAGCAATTTCCTATTTAAAAGAATGGAAAGGTAATTTTGATAAAGAAGAAATTGGCCCTGTTGTATATAATAGAATGGTGTATGAGTTTCAAAAAAATACGTTTGCAGACGAAATGGGCAAAGCGTATAATCAATTTACAAATACACCTTTTATAGAAAAAGTGTTACCTGTTCAGGCAAAAAGAGAAAAGTCTATTTGGTGGGATGATATTTCTACAAAAGATAAAATTGAAACCAAAGAAGAGATTGTAACGAAATCTTTTAAAAATGCGTTTTCTTTTTTGCAAAATCAGTTAGGAGAAAATGTGCAAAATTGGACTTGGGATAGGGTTATATCAGTAGATTATAAACATGCGGTTGGTCAAGTAGCTGTTTTGAGAAAAATCTTTAATGTTGGCCCTTTTGTAACAACTGGTGGAGATCAAGTAATTAATAATCAAATTTATGATATAGATTCTACTGGAGTTTATAAAGTGAAAGCAGGACCATCGACAAGAAGAATTGTAGATTTTTCTGATGTTGAAAATAGTTTGGCAATAATTCCTACTGGACAATCAGGAAACGTTTTTAGTGATCATTATAAAGATCAGGCTCAAAAATATTTAGATGGCGAGTTTGTAAAGATGAAATTAAACAAGACTCAAATTAAAAGAAGTGAAAATAAATTGGTTTTTATAGAAGAGTAAAAAGAAAAAAATACAAGGTCTATGACATCTTAAATGAATAAGATTAGTTAAAGTCATCCCCCAACAACAGAAACTACATTGACCTTGTATGAACTTATTTAAAAGAAATAAAAGATCAATGTTAGCCTAATTTTATAACTTGTTATAAACGCTAGTTAAGTCATCCCCCAATGACTTATGTGTTATTGATCTTGTATGTAAACAAAAACGAAGAAATCTCATTTTTTATTTATTACCTAAATATAAGACACAAATACCCTAATAAAAACGACATTTTACTATGAAAAGTTGGTTGAAACAAAGTAAAGAATGTATGTAAATACTTATAAAAGAGACATTTTTAAAAATGCAAGTAATCAGAAGGATTTTTTCCGTATTTATTTTTAAACAATTTAGAGAAGTATTCTGTGGTTGTAAAGCCAACTTTTTTTGATAATTCTTTTACAGTTTCTACTTCTTTTTCTTCAATTAAACGAAAAGCTTCTATTAGTCTTACTTCTGTAATGTATTTATTTGGTGTGCTTTCTGTTATTTTTTTAATTCTACGTTGAAGTTGTCTTTCGCTCAATTGCATTTTTTCTGATAAAAATTCTACACTAAAATTATTAGACTCTAAGTGGTCTAAAATGGTTTTGTTTAAAAGGTTTAGCCATTCGTTTTGTTTATTGTTTGTAAAAGAATCAATTTCTATTGATTGCTCGTTTTCTATTTCTTTTAAAATTGCATCACTTTTATGTTTTTTTACTTTTTTTATGGTGAAAAAAATAAGTGTAAAAAATAATAAAATAATAAATAAAGCTAATTTGTAATCGAATTTTTTAAAACCTTCACTATTAATTCTAATGGGTGTTTTTAATTCAGACCAATTTCCAGTAGCGCTTTGTCCTTTTACAAATAGTTGATATGTGCCCTTCTCTAGCTTTTTAGGTAAATGAATTATGTTTTTATCTGCCACAACATAATCCTGATGAAAAGGCGTTATTTTGTATTGATATTGAAGAGGTAAATTGGTGTTAAAATCAAGTAGTAAAAACGCTAATTCAATGTCTTTTATGTTCTTGTTTATGGTAATACTATTATTAGTTATTTGCTTATCTTCAAGTATTGTATTGTCTTTTAAAGTGGTTTTTATATTGTTTAGAACCAAGTTATGACTCTTACTTTCCATAGATAAGAAATCTTCTGGATTAATTACATTTAAACCATTTAATCCGCCAAAATATAATTTACCATTTTCGTCTTCGAAATTTGATAAATGATTAAATTCTTTATGACTTATTTCATCTGGCAAAAAAATGTTGTTATTTAAAGTTTTAGGCGCAAATCTGTTTATTCCATTATCGGTTGGTAGCCATAAAAATCCAAATTTATCTTTAATTACTGCATACACATTATTGTTAGAGAGACCTTCTTTTTTTGTGTAAAAGGTAAAACTATTTTTTAATCTGTTCCATTTTACCAAACCTTGACCTTGAGTGCCAAACCAGAATGTATCATCATTTTCTATAAAAATATGCTGAATAATTAAGTTTTCTGGAAAGCCATTTTTAGCAGTGTAAGCTCGGCTAATTTTTTCTTCATGATCCATTAAAAACAGCCCTTTTGCAGTGCCAATCCAAATGCTGTCACCATACTTTTTAAGGCATCTAACATTGATGTCTGCTCTGTCTTTTTTATCAATATAGGTATCTAAATGATGTGCCACAGATACTGTTTTTTCTTTTTCATTTAGTTTTATGAAGTAAAAAGAGTTACCGATAAAAATTGATTTTGTTTTTGGATGACGAATGATCGCTCCTAAATCTAAACTTTTGGAGTCTGGTTTAATGGTGCTTTTATATTGTGTTGATGTATTGGTTGTAAAATTGTATTTTAAAACTTCAGAGTAATTGGTTATCCATAAGCTATCATTCTGATAAACAGAGCCTATAAAGCTTTGGTAATTTTCTAATTGCTTAAACTGACTTGTTTTATTTTCTGAATCTAGTATTTTAACTCCGTGGTCAAACGTTGTTACATATAGATTAGAATTCCTTTTAAACATCGATTTTAAGCTAAAGCCGTCCAAATATTTTTTAATTTTATTTTCATGAATGGTAGCTTTGTATAAGCTGGTTTGTGTAAGAATCCAAAGGATACCATTTTTATCTACAAAGAAGTTTCTGTATCTTTTACCAAAAGGATACTCAGATTTTTTTATTTTGAAGATTACATTTTGGTTTTTATCAATTTGCTTTAAATAATCTTTTTCATTTACCCAATAATTATGGTTCGTTGTTTTTTGAATAAAAGTTAAATTGGCAAAGAAATTATTATGAAGTTCTATGTTCTTGAAAACAGGTATTGCGTTGTTTTCTTTTATATAGTTTGCGGTGTATTGGTTATAAGAATCTTTTTGAGTGTGCCTAATTAAAATAGGTTGCTCATTAAAAATATTTAATTCGGTTATTTCAATAGCTGTTTTAATTTTTTCCTCAAATAAATTGCCTTTATGTTGTTTAATAATGTTGTTTTTGTACGCAAACCAGTTGTAGTTTTTTGTTTGTATGAATGAGATATTTTCATCAATTTTATTAATTGATTTAACGAGCTTTATTTGTTTTCCATCAAATTTATATAAGCCTTTATTTTTTACAGTAATATAAATATTATGTAAATCATCTCTATAGGGTTTCCAAATAATATCAGATTCCAAAAAAGGTAAATCAGGAAAAATTTCTTTTAAAGTGCCTGCTTTATTGCTTTTGGTGTTTAATACTTTAATTTGGAAATCATTTGTTGGAAAGTACCAAATATTTCCATTTACATCTGATAAAATAAAAATAGCTACATGTTGTGGTTTTAAAAGTAGCTCTTCTTTACCGTAATTTACAAAATCTTTGTTATTGTATTTGTAAATATATTTACTGCCAGAAATCCAAATAAATCCATTAATATCTTGTTCTACATCTGTAATGATGTTTTCATTTAGGCCTAAAACTTCAGAGACTTCAACTTCATATTCTTGTGCAAAAACAATTTTTGTTGTAAAGAATAGAATTAAAAATAACAGAATATGATGTGTGTATTTCGCCATTATTTTTATACTATTAATTGTTTTCTAATTTAGAAAATACTACTAGTAGTAAATATAAGGAATACTATTAAATTAACAAGCGTTCCAAATAACTTCGTCTGGAGTAGGGGCAATTACAGCAACTTCTACTTTTGTAACCGGATGAATAAATACAATTTTTCTTGCATGTAAATGGATGCTGCCGTCTTTGTTACTTCTGTTAAAGCCGTATTTTAAATCTCCTTTTATAGGAAAACCGATAGCTGATAATTGTGCTCTAATTTGATGATGTCTCCCTGTTTCTAAATCAATTTCTAGTAAAGAATAATTGTCTAATTTTTTGATAAGATTGTAATGTAAAATAGCCTTTTTAGAATCTGTAACTTCTTTAGGATACACAGAAGATTTGTTGTTTTTAGGATTCTTTTTCAGGTAATTTATCAACGTATCTTTTTCTTTCTTCGGATGGTCTTTTACAACGGCCCAATAAGTTTTGCTGATATTTTTATCGCGCAACATTTTGTTTAAACGTTCTAAAGATTTAGAAGTTCTTGCAAAAATAATAACGCCAGAAGTGGGTCTGTCTAATCGATGAACAACACCTAAAAAAACATCTCCAGGCTTGTTGTATTTTTCTTTAACATATTCTTTTACAACATCACTTAAAGGTTTGTCGCCGGTTTTATCACCTTGCGTAATATCGCCAGAGCGTTTGTTCACAATAATAATATGATTGTCTTCAAATAAAATCTGTAAGTTTTCTTTTGTAGAATGCATTAACGATTATTTAAAATCTTTGGCAACATCTTGATTTACACCATCAATAAAGTCTAAAAACTCTTTACGTCCTAAATTGTTAATAGATGATGTTAAAAATGTCATGGGTAAAGTTTCCCAAGTGTCTAATAATTTCTTTTTGTAAGAAGTAATTTGTTTATTTAGTTTAGAACTTCCTAATTTATCAGATTTTGTAAAAACTAAGCAAAACGGAATTTGATTTTCGCCTAAAAATTGCATAAAATCTAAATCTATTTGTTGTGGATCGTGTCTGCTATCAATCAAAACAAACGTACAAACCAGTTGTTCTCTTTCTTTAAAATAGTTTTCTATAAAATATTGAAAAATAACTCTCTTTTTCTTGGAGATTTGGGCATATCCGTAGCCAGGTAAATCTACAAGAAACCATTCATCATTTATTTTAAAATGATTTATAAGTTGTGTTTTACCAGGTTTACCAGACGTTTTTGCTAAATCTTTACGCTCCATTAACATGTTAATTAATGATGATTTGCCAACGTTAGAACGTCCAATAAATGCGTATTCTGGAATTCTATCTTTAGGAGCATTTATAACGTTGCTATTGCTCATCACAAATTCTGCAGTTCTTATTTTCATAAATGCATGTTTTTTAAATTAGAAATTTTTCGAAATTCGTTTAGATATTTCTAGATTTAAACCATGTGTGAAGAATTGTATTAAACTCTTCTGGTCGTTCCATCATTGCAGCATGGCCGCATTTATCAATCCAAAATAAATCAGAATTTGGTAATAGTTTCTGAAAATCTTCAGCAACTTCTGGTGGTGTTACCGTGTCTTGTTTACCCCAAATGATACATGTTGGTTGGTGCATTTTTGGTAAATCGCCAGACATATTATGTCTGATAGCGCTTTTAGCAATCGCCAGAGTTCTAATAACAGAGTTTCTGTCATTTACAATTTTAAAAACATCATCTACCATTTCTTTAGTTCCAATTGCTGGATCATAAAAAACGCCTTTTGTTTTTTGTTCTATATATTCATAGTTTCCTCTTTTTGGAAAACTATCACCCATTGCTTTTTCGTACAATCCAGAACTACCCGTAAGTACCAGAGCGGTTACTTTTTCTTGATAATGCTTTGTAAAATATAAACCAATATGGCCTCCTAAAGAGTTTCCTAATATTATTGCGTTGTCTAATTTTTTATATTCTAAAAATTCTTTTAAAAATTTTGCTAAATTCTTAACATTTGTTTTTAAAAGTGGGAGAGAGTATAAAGGTAGTTCTGGTATTAGAACTTTATATCCATTATTAGAAAAGTAATTAAAGGTTCCTTCAAAATTACTTAGAGTTCCCATTAATCCGTGTAAAACAATGATTGCAGGTCCTTCTCCAGCTTCTGCGTATGTAAATTTTCCTTCCGTTTTTAACTTATCAGTCATTGAATCTTGTTTGGTTTTCACTAATGGCAAATGTAGTTCTTTTTTATAACATATAAATTGATTTATTCATTCGTGGGTTAGAGTATTTAACATTTTAAAAAGTACTGTAAATACGCTAAAATTTCAATACTTATTAACAATGTGGTAAAATGTGGTAAAAAGTGGTAATTTTTATATATTTTTGATCTTTATAAAACGACTTTTGTGATTAACCTAATTGGTACATATGAATGTAAGGCGGATGCTAAAGGAAGAGTGATGTTTTCATCAGCTTTCAAAAAGCAGTTGTCTTCTGTGTTACAAGATGGTTTTGTGGTTAAAAGAGCCGTTTTTCAACCTTGTTTAGAATTGTATCCAATACAGGAGTGGAATTTAATGATGGAGAAGATTAATAAACTAAACAAGTTTAATAAAAAGAATAATGATTTTATCAGAAGGTTTACAGCAGGCGTTCAGCTTGTTGATTTAGATGCTACTGGTAGAATTTTAATCCCTAAAAATTTAATGGATTTTGCAGGGATAGAAAAACAAGTTGTAATGTCCTCATCGGTAAATATTATTGAGATTTGGGATAAAGACAAGTATGAAAAAGCTATTGATGATGCAGCTGATGATTTTGCAGATTTAGCAGAAGAAGTAATGGGAAATACAAATGAAGATGAAGTATCATAATCCGGTTTTATTAAAAGAAAGTGTAGACGCCTTGGCTATTAAGCAAGATGGTGTTTATGTGGATGTTACTTTCGGTGGTGGAGGTCATTCTAGAGAAATATTAAAAAGATTAGGAGCTAAAGGAAAGTTGTATGCATTTGATCAAGATCCTGATGCTTTAGAGAATATAATTGATGATGAGCGTTTTGTGTTGATTCCAGAGAATTTTAGATTTATATCAAGATTTTTAAGGTTTCACGGTGTTCGAAAAGTAGATGGTGTTTTGGCAGATTTAGGTGTTTCTTCTCATCAGTTTGATGAGGCAGAAAGAGGTTTCTCTACGCGTTTTGATGGTGATTTAGATATGAGAATGAATCAAAAATCTAAAACATCAGCAAAAGAAATTATCAACACATATACAGAAGAGAAATTAGCTGAAATATTGTTTTTATATGGAGAGTTGAGAAACTCAAGAAATATAGCAAAAACAATAGTTGAAGAAAGAGCAAAAGAAAAGATCGATACAAGTTTTCAGTTAAAAAGCGTGTTAAAAAAATATTTACCAAACGCTAAAGAGCATAAAATTTTGGCTCAAATTTTTCAAGCGATTCGTATAGAGGTTAATGAGGAATTAGAGGTTTTAAAAGAATTTTTAAATCAGATGCCTACTTTATTAACGGATGAAGGAAGATTAAGTGTTATTTCGTATCATTCTTTAGAAGATCGGTTGGTAAAAAGATTTATAAGTACTGGTTTGTTTAGTGGCGAATTAGAGAAAGATGTTTTTGGAAACACAGACGAGCCTTTAAAGAGAGTTGGAAAATTAATTATTCCTTCATCAGAAGAAATAAAAATGAACAACAGGTCTAGAAGTGCAAAATTAAGAATTGCAACATTAAAAAGCAGTAAGCAATAAGTTTTAGGATTATTCCTAAAGCCTAAAGCTTAAAGTCTAAAGCCGATATATGTCTAAAGTTAAACAAGGTGTTTACGATTTTTTAAGAGGAAGTTTTCTTACAGATGACTCTGCTTTTAAAAATTGGCGAATTATAATTTTTGTTGTGATACTGCTGTTAATCATGATTTCTAGCGCACATAGTGCAGATAAAAAAGTCATAAAAATAGCAGAATTAAATAAGAGAACTAGAGAATTACGAGCAGAATATGTAGATACAGGTACCATTTTAATGCGAATGAAAATGGAATCTAGCATAAGGGAAAAAGCAAAGGCAAGAGGATTAAAGCCTTCAGAAACACCTCCAAAAAAAATAAAAGTAACGTATAAAGATTAATCAATTGGCAACTCAGAAAAAAAGCATACTTACCAAGTTCTACATAGTAGCTGTTTTTATGACGATTTTTTTGGTGGCTATCATTTTTAGAGTCATCAATATACAATACGTTCAGGGAGAAAAATATAAAAAACTTTCTACAGAGTTAACTATAAAGCAAGATACAATTCGTGCTAATAAAGGCAATGTGTATGCTGCAGATGGTAATTTGTTGGCAACATCAATGTCTAAATTTACCATTAGAATGGATGTTGTTGCTGTAGATGCAAATGTGTTTGAAGAGAATTTTGTAGGGCTGTCTAGAGAGCTTTCTAAATTATTGGGTAAACCGGCAGATTATTATCAAAATAAATTAAGAACGGCAAAAAAGCGTAAAAACAGGTATTTGTTAATTGCTAGAAATGTTGGTTACACAGATTATTTAAAAATGAGAGAATTCCCAATTTTTAATTTGGGAGTTTATGGTGGTGGTTTTATTGCAGAACATAAAACAGTAAGAGCGCATCCAATAGGTAAAGTTGCAGAACGTACCATTGGGTATAACGATTTTAGAGGAGAAGCAGGAATTGAGGGTGCTTTTGCAGATTTTATGCAAGGTGAAAATGGTTTACGTTGGAAGCAGAAAATTGCAAAAAACCAGTGGAAACCTATTTCTGATGTAAATGAAAAAGAACCAATTGATGGCCATGATATCATTACAACTATTGATGTAAATATTCAGGATATTACACATCATGCATTATTAAGTCAGTTAGAGCATTACGACGCAGATCATGGTTGTGCAGTGGTTATGGAAACTGCAACCGGAGAAATTAAAGCAATTTCTAACTTAGGAAAAGGCGCTAGCGGAGGGTATTTTGAGAAAAGAAATTATGCAGTTTGGGAAAGTCATGAGCCGGGTTCTACATTTAAATTAGCAAGTTTAATGGCTGCTTTAGATGATAAGTATATTGATACGTCTACAGTTGTTGATACAGAAAAAGGAGTTTTTTATGTAAATAATAGAAAGGTAGAAGACTCTCATAGAGGTGGATATGGTAAAATTTCTGCGGCAAGAGTTTTTGAAGTTTCTTCTAATGTTGGTGTTGTAAAAATTATTAAAGAGCATTATGATGATAATCCTCAGAAATTTTATGATAAAATAGAAAAATACGGATTTACAAAACCAATTGGATTTCAAATAAAAGGAGAAGGAATACCCTATGTGCCAAATCCTAAAGATAAAAGTTGGAGTAAAATTTCACTAGAATGGATGTCTTGGGGGTATGGAATTTCTGTGACACCAATGCAAACGCTAATGTTTTACAATGCGGTTGCAAATAACGGAATTATGGTAAAACCTCATTTTGTTAAAGAATTAAGAAGGCATGATAAAGCTGAGAAAATTTTTGAAACAGAAGTTGTGAATCCTAAAATCGCATCAGATGAAACGCTAAGAAAACTTAGAAAAGTAATGGAAAATGTGGTTATAAAAGGTACTGCAAATAATATTTATTCGCCTAATTTTTCAATGGCTGGTAAAACAGGTACGGCTAAAAAATACATGCCAAGAATTAAAAACGAAAAAGGCGAATGGGAAGGTGGTTACTACTCTACAGAAAATTATGTTGCGTCATTTGTTGGGTTTTTTCCTGCGGATGTACCAAAATATTCTTGCATTGTTGTGGTGCATAATCCTAATAAAAGCACAGGTTATTATGGTGCTTCTGTGGCAGCGCCAATCTTTAAAGAAATTGCACAAAAAATATACACAACTACTCCTATAGATAATCAAGCTGTAGAAGATAAAGTTGAGTTTGCTGCTATAAACAAAGAATATAAACAATATAGCAAAGCAATTACTAAAGAGTATGCAAATGTGCCAAATGTACAAGGGATGCCTGGTATGGATGCAATTGCTTTGTTAGAAAATATAGGATTAAAAGTAAAATTCTCTGGTGTTGGTAAAGTCAATTATCAGTCCATAAAAAAAGGAGAAAAATTAGTAAAAGGATCAACCATCACTTTAAAACTTTCATAAACTGAAAAATTTAAAAGACATATTATATAAGGTTTCAATTCATCAAGTATTTGGTAATACAGATATTGATGTGAATCAGCTTGTTTTCGATTCTAGAAAAATTGAAAAGAACGATGTTTTTGTTGCTCAAAAAGGTGTTTCTGTTGATGGTCATTTATATATTGAGAAAGCAATTTCTTTAGGTGCAACAGTAATTATTTGCGAAGATTTTCCTTCGGATAAAAAACAAGGAGTTACATACATTCAAGTTGAAGATGCAAATGTTGCTTTGGCAATTATGGCGTCTAATTTTTATGAGAATCCTTCTTCGAAATTTGCTGTAGTTGGTGTTACTGGTACAAACGGAAAAACGACTATTGCATCTCTTTTATATCAGTTATTTCACAAAGCGGGTTATAAAGTAGGCTTACTTTCTACGGTTAAAATTTTGGTTGACGAAACCGAATTTAAAGCAACGCACACAACTCCAGATTCTGTAACCATCAATATGTATTTAGATATGATGTTAGAGGCGGGATGTGAATATTGTTTTATGGAAGTGAGTTCGCACGGAATTCATCAGAAAAGAACAGAGGGTTTAACGTTTGCTGGCGGAATTTTCACAAACCTTTCTCACGATCATTTAGATTATCATGCAACGTTTGCAGAATATAGAGATGTAAAGAAATCATTTTTTGATTCTTTGCCAAAATCGGCTTTTGCTTTAACAAATATCGATGATAAAAATGGCGACTTTATGTTGCAAAATACCAAAGCAAAAAAGAAAACCTACGCTTTAAAAACCTTAGCAGATTACAAATCTAAAATTTTAGAAAAACAAATTTCTGGAACTTTAATTTCTGTGGATGGAACAGAAGTTTGGACCAAATTAATTGGTGTTTTTAATATTTATAATTTAACGGCAATTATTGCAACTGCAGAGTTGTTGGGATTAGAAAAGTTAGAAATATTAACAATTGTAAGTCAGTTAGAAAGTGTAAGTGGTCGTTTTCAATATGTAATGTCGGATGACGGAATTACAGCAATCATCGATTATGCGCATACGCCAGATGCATTAAAAAATGTATTAGAAACCATAAATGATATTAGAACAGGCAACGAAAAAGTAATTACCGTTGTGGGGTGTGGTGGTGATAGAGATAAAACGAAAAGACCAAAAATGGCACATATTGCTTCTCAATTAAGCAGTCAAGCAATTTTTACTTCGGATAACCCAAGAACAGAAAATGCTCAAACCATCTTAGATGAAATGGAAGTAGGTGTTGCTGCAGAAAATTATAGAAAAACATTAACAGTTTTAGATAGAAGACAAGCTATAAAAACAGCGTGTAAATTATCAGAAACTGGAGACATTATATTGATTGCTGGAAAAGGACATGAAAATTATCAAGAAATTAACGGAATTCGTTCTCATTTTGATGATTTAGAAGAAGTAGCGAACTGTTTTAATCAATTAAAAAAGAACTAAAATGCTGTATTATATATTCGAATATTTAAATAGTCAATTTAATTTACCGGGAGCTGGGGTTTTTCAGTATATCACTTTTAGGGCAGCGGCTGCATTTATTTTGTCTCTTTTAATTTCGGCAATCTATGGTAGAAGAATCATAAATTTTTTACACAGACAACAAGTTGGCGAAACAGTAAGAGATTTAGGTTTAGAAGGGCAGAAACAAAAATCTGGGACTCCAACAATGGGAGGGATTATTATCATTTTGGCAACTTTAATCCCTGTTATTCTTTTAGCAAAACTTGATAATATTTACATTATTATTCTAATAATTACCACAGTTTGGATGGGATTTATTGGTTTTTTAGACGATTATATCAAAGTCTTTAAAAAGGATAAAGATGGTTTAAGTGGCAAGTTTAAGGTACTTGGTCAAGTTGGGTTAGGTGTAATTGTGGGTTCTATGTTATATTTTAATGACGGTGTAACTATAAAAGAGCAATTGCCTTTGCATAAACAAGTTAATCAGATTAATGGAAAGGATTCTGTTTATGGACATGCGCACAAATCAACAAAAACAACGGTTCCGTTTTTTAAAGATAACGAATTAGAGTATTCAAAAGCGTTAAGTTTTTTAGGAGACGGTTACGAGAAATATGGATGGATCGTTTTTATTTTAGTAACCGTATTTATTGTTACTGGGGTTTCTAACGGAGCAAATTTAACAGATGGAATTGATGGTTTAGCAGCTGGTTCATCGGCAATTATTGTCATCACTTTAGCAGTTTTTGCATGGGTTTCTGGGAATATCATTTTTGCGAATTATTTAGACGTAATGTACATTCCAGATTCTGGAGAAATGACTGTTTTTATACTTGCATTTGGTGGGGCATTGATTGGGTTTTTGTGGTACAATACGTATCCGGCTCAAGTTTTTATGGGTGATACAGGGAGTTTAACAATCGGAGGAATTATAGCCGTGATTGCAATTTCTATCCGTAAAGAATTATTGTTGCCAATTTTAGCAGGAATATTTGTGGTAGAAAATTTATCTGTAATCATGCAAGTTTTCTGGTTTAAATATACTAGAAAAAAATTTGGAGAAGGTAGAAGAATTTTTAGAATGGCGCCTTTGCATCATCATTTTCAAAAAATGAGTTATCATGAAAGTAAAATTGTAGTCCGTTTTTGGATTATAGGAATTCTACTTGCAGTATTCACCATTGTAACGCTAAAATTAAGATAGATGAAAAGGCTTGTAATTCTTGGCGGAGGAGAAAGCGGTGTAGGAACTGCAATTTTAGGAAAGCAAAAAGGCTATGATGTTTTTGTTTCTGATAAAGGCGGTATTTCAAAAAAGTATAAACAAGTTCTTTTAAATAATGAAATTGATTTTGAGGAAAATCAACATACAGAAAGCAAAATTTTTAATGCTGATGTAGTGATGAAGAGTCCTGGAATTCCGGATAAAGTAGAATTGATTAAAAAATTGAAAGAAAAAGCAATTCCTGTTATTTCAGAAATTGAATTTGCAGCGCAATTTACCAACGCTCATATTATAGGAATTACTGGATCAAACGGGAAAACTACGACAACTTTATTAGTACATCATATTTTAAAAAAAGCAGGATTAAATGTGGGAGTTGCTGGTAATATTGGAGACAGTTTTGCGCAACAAGTTGCAGAAGAATCTTTTGAAAATTATGTATTAGAATTAAGTAGTTTTCAGTTAGATGGCATAGAGGATTTTAACAGTCATATTGCAATTTTAACCAATATTACGCCAGATCATTTAGATAGATACGAGTATGATTTTAATAAATACATAGCATCAAAATTTAGAATTACCAAAAATCAAAAAGAAACCGATTATTTAATTTATGATGCAGATGATGAAGCCATCAATAATTGGTTAAAAGTAAATACAACTCGAGCAAAATTAGTTCCGTTTTCACTCGAAAAAGAATTAGAATACGGAGCATATTTAAAAGACAATAATATAATAATCAACATTACTAAAGATATCATTCACATGCCATTATCAACGTTATCAATTAAAGGAAAACACAATACTAAAAATGCAATGGCAGCAACAATGGCTGCGCAATTATTAAAAATCAGAAAACAAACCATTATGGAAAGTTTGGAAGATTTTGAAGGGGCAGAACATCGTTTAGAAAATGTGGCAAAAATTAAAGATGTAGAATATATAAACGATTCTAAGGCTACAAATGTAAATGCAACTTTTTATGCATTAGAATGTATGGAAAAGCCTACCGTTTGGATAGTTGGTGGTGTAGATAAAGGAAATGATTATAATGATTTATTGGCTTTGGTGAGAGAAAAAGTAAAGGCAATTGTTTGTTTAGGTTTAGATAATGAAAAAATAAAAAACACCTTTGGCAATGTGGTTGATGTAATTGTTGAAACTGCTGGTGCAGAAGAAGCGGTTAAAGTTTCTTATAAGTTAGCAGAAAGAGGTGATGTGGTTTTATTATCGCCTGCTTGTGCAAGTTTCGATTTGTTTGATAATTATGAAGATAGAGGTCGTCAATTTAAAGAGGCGGTAAGAAATTTGTAAGAAAAAAGCCATGCCAACTTTCTCAAAGGGAAGGAATTAGTTAGTTTGAGTGAAAAGGATATTAGATTTATAAAATACAAATAAAAAGAACAGTGTTTCTCTCCTTTGGAGAGATTAAGAGAGGCTTATGAAAACCATTTTTCAACATATAAAAGGAGATAAAACGATTTGGGCAATTTTTGCTGTTTTGTCTGTATTGTCGTTTATGCCTGTGTATAGCGCCAGTACAAACTTGGTGTATGTTGTAGGTTCTGGTTCTACTTTAGGTTATTTAGTAAAACATATGGCTTTGCTAATTATGGGTTTTGGTATTATTTACGGAGTTCATAAAATTCCGTATAGATATTTTTCTGGCGGTTCTGTAATTATGATGCCAGTTGTAATTATTTTATTGGTTTTTACATTAACACAAGGAACAACGATTGGTGGTGCAAATGCAAGTAGATGGATAAATATTCCTTTTGTTGGTATTGGTTTTCAAACATCAACTTTAGCAGGTTTAGTATTGATGGTTTTTGTAGCTAGGTATTTAGCAAAAAATAAAGAAAAAGAAATTAAATTTAAAGAAAGTGTTTTTCAGTTTTGGATACCAATAGCAATTGTTTTAGTTTTAATTTTGCCAGCAAATTTTTCAACAACAGCTATCATATTTTTTATGATTTTGGTGGTGACTTTTATTGGTGGTTACCCATTAAAATACATCGGCGCAATTTTAGGAATTGGGATTTTTGCATTGGCATTATTTATTTTAATTGTTAAAGCGTTTCCTGGAAAACTAGATAACCGTGTACAAACTTGGCAAAATAGAATAGAAAATTTTTCTAATCCAGATGAAAAAGAAGCATATCAAGTAGAAAAAGCAAAAATAGCTATTTCAATGGGTGGGCCTCTTGGTGTTGGGCCAGGAAAAAGTGTTCAGAAAAACTTTTTACCACAATCTTCATCAGATTTTATTTTTGCAATTATTATTGAAGAATATGGTTTGGCTGGTGGATTTTTGGTTATTTCGATATATTTTTTGTTATTCTTTAGAATTTTTGTGGTGATTAGAAATACATCCACCATTTTTGGAACATTATTAGTTGTTGGAGTAGGTTGCCCAATTATATTTCAAGCAACTATAAATATGGCTGTTGCAACCAATTTATTTCCTGTTACAGGGCAAACTTTACCGCTAATTAGTAGTGGAGGTACTTCAATCTGGATGACTTGTTTTGCGCTAGGAATGATATTAAGTGTAAGTGCATCCAAAGAAGAAACTGAAGAAGATATTTTAGACGATAACCCTTTAAATATTTTGCATGAGACCATATAACATTCTTATTTCTGGCGGAGGAACAGGTGGCCATATATATCCTGCAATTGCAATTGCAAACGAAATTAAAGTGCGTTATCCTGATGCAAATTTTTTGTTTGTTGGTGCAAAAGACAGAATGGAAATGGAGAAAGTTCCGCAAGCGGGATATGAAATAAAAGGCTTATGGATTTCTGGAATTCAAAGAAAATTAACAATAGATAATTTGTCTTTTCCGCTGAAGTTTATAAGTAGTTTATGGAATGCACATAAAATAATAAAACAATTTAAACCAGATATTGCCATTGGTACTGGTGGTTTTGCCAGCGGACCAACGTTGATCATGGCAAATAGAAAAAATATTCCAACGTTAATTCAAGAGCAGAATTCTTTTCCAGGAATTACGAATAAAATGTTGAGTAAAAAAGCGAATAAAATATGTGTTGCTTACGATCATTTAGAACGTTTTTTTCCTTCGGATAAGATCATAAAAACAGGAAATCCTGTTCGTCAAGATTTGTTAACAATTCACACTAAAGAACAAGAAGGAAAAGATTTTTTTAATTTAGATACCGCTAAAAAAACAATTTTGGTTTTAGGTGGAAGTTTAGGAGCAAGAAAAATAAATCAATTAATAGAGGCTAATTTAGATTTTTTTAAAAATCAAAAGGTTCATGTTATTTGGCAATGTGGCAAACTCTATTTTGAGGAATATAAAAAGTATGATGATTTAGAAAACGTTCAAGTGCATCAATTTGTAAATAGAATGGATTTTGCATATGCAGCATCAGATATTATTATTTCTAGAGCTGGTGCAAGTTCGGTTTCAGAATTATGTATTGTTGGTAAACCGGTTGTTTTTATTCCGTCTCCAAATGTAGCAGAAGATCATCAAACAAAAAACGCAAAATCGATTGCTGATAAACACGGAGCAATAATGTTAGCAGAAAATGAATTAGATACGTTTCCTATTGTATTTGAAACGCTATTAAAAGATAGAGGAAAACAAGAAGATTTATCAGAAAATATAAAAGAATTAGCATTGCCAGGAGCAACTACTGCAATTGTGAATGAAATTGAAAAATTATTAAAAAAGTGAATTTAGATCATATACATAACATTTATTTCATCGGAATTGGAGGCATCGGAATGAGCGCAATAGCTCGTTATTTTGCAGCTAATGGTAAACTTGTGGCTGGTTATGATAAGACACCTTCTCAAGTAACTGCTGATTTAGAAGAATTAGGAGTTTCTATTCATTTTGATGATGCTATAAAAAATATTCCAAGTTCTTTTTTAAATAAAGAGGAAACATTAGTGGTGTTTACACCTGCAGTTCCTAAAAACCATGTAGAGTTCAATTACTTTTTAGATCATAATTTTACAGTTTTAAAAAGAGCAGAAATTTTAGGAAAAATAACTGCAAATACTTTTTGTTTGGCAGTTGCTGGAACTCACGGAAAAACAACAACGTCTTCAATTTTGGGACATATTATGAACCAAGAAAAAGCTACGTCTTTTTTAGGTGGAATAGCAGAAAATTACAATTCAAACTTAATTTTGGGTGAAGACAAAATTTCTGTAGTAGAAGCTGATGAGTTCGATAGATCCTTTATGCAATTGAGTCCGAATATTGCCTGTATCACTTCTATGGATGCAGATCATTTAGATATTTATGGTGATGCAAAAGAATTGGAAAAAACATTTGTAGATTTTTCTAAAAAAGTTTCTGGAACCCTAATTATTGCGAAAGGACTGCCTTTAGAAGGATTAACATACGCTGTAAATGAAGATGCAGATTACACGGCATTTAATGTAAAAATTGAAAGCGGAAAATATATTTTTGATGTGCAGACTCCATCAGAAATTATAAAAAATATAGAATTTCATCTGCCAGGAAAACATAATGTTATGAATGCGTTAGCAGCTTTAGCAATGGCAAATGTTTACGGAGTTTCGTTAGAAAATATCAAACAAAGTTTATCAACTTTTAAAGGTGTAAAACGTAGGTTTTCATATAAAATTAAAACTGCAGATTTTGTATTGATTGATGATTATGCACATCATCCTACAGAAATAAATGCTGTTGAACATTCGGTAAGAGAAATGTATCCGTCAGAAAAAGTATTGGTTGTTTTTCAGCCACATTTGTTTTCTAGAACTAGAGATTTTATTGATGATTTTGCTGCAGCACTTTCTAAGTTTGATGAAGTTTTGTTGTTAGACATTTATCCTGCAAGAGAATTACCAATTCCTGGTGTAGATTCTAATTGGTTGTTGAGTAAAATTAATAACAAGCATAAAAAACTCACTCAAAAAAATAATTTACTAAAAGATATTAAAAATTCATCAGCAAAAGTAGTAGCAATGTTAGGTGCTGGTGATATTGGAGTGATGATAAACGAGGTTACTAATCATTTTTTAAAAGCAGATGATTATGAGGTTTAAGCAGTTTTTAAAATACCTGTTATTTATAGTGTTAGTAACAGTTTTAGGGTTTTTGTATAGTTTTTCATCCGCAAGAAATTATCAAAAAAAAGTAACTGAAATTGTGATAGAATTTAAAGACGGAGACAATAATTTTCTAACACATTCAATGGTTAATAAATTGTTAATACAAAATGAAGAAAGTGTTAGAAATAGAGCAAAATCCGAACTAAATTTATATGGTTTAGAAAATAAGGTTTTAAAAAGTCCTTATGTGGAAAACGCATCCGTTTTTTTAACCATAGATGGTCAATTAAAAACGGTTATAAAACAACGTGTTCCAGTTGCAAGAATCTTATTAAATAATGATTCTTATTATGTTGATAAACAAGGGATAAAAGTGCCTTTGTCTAATCATTATTCTGCTAGAGTTTTGTTGGTTTCTGGCATAGAAAATGAAGAAGAAATTAATGCGGTTTTGCCATTAATATCTTTTATATTAAAAGATGGTTTTTTGCAAAAAGAAATTGTTGGAATTGAGAAATCTGACGTTAATGAATATCAATTTGCGGTAAGAAGCGGAGATTACAAAATCGATTTCGGTAATTTAAAAGAAATTGATATCAAATTTAAAAAGTTAAAAGCGTTTTATAATAAAACATTTGAAGACAAAACGATTCAAAATTATAAAGCAATAAATTTAAAATATCACAACCAAGTTGTGTGCACAAAATAAATCAAAAATGGAGAACAATAAAATAGCTGTTGGTTTAGATATTGGTACCACCAAAATTGTTGCCATGATTGGGCGTAAAAACGAGTACGGCAAAATAGAGGTTGTTGGTATTGGTAAGGCTAAAAGTTTAGGCGTAAAACGCGGTGTTGTAAGTAATATTACACAAACCATTCAGTCAATTCAACAAGCGGTAGATGAAGCAGAAAGTGTTTCTGGACTAAGAATAGAAGAGGTTGTTGTTGGTATTGCGGGTCAGCATATTAGAAGTTTACATCACAGTGATTATATTACTAGAAATAATGCAGAAGATGTTATTAATGATACAGATATCGATCACTTAGTAAATCAAGTTCATAAATTGGTAATGCTACCTGGAGAAGAAATTATTCATGTGTTACCACAAGAATATAAAGTAGATTCTCAAGCAGATATCAAAGAGCCAATAGGTATGTATGGTGGACGTTTAGAAGCTAATTTCCATGTAGTAGTTGGGCAAGTTTCTTCTATCAGAAATATTGGACGCTGTGTAAAAAGTGCTGGTTTAGGGTTAAGAGATATCACTTTAGAACCTTTAGCATCTGCATCTGCTGTTTTAAGTCAGGAAGAAAAAGAAGCAGGAGTTGCTTTGATTGATATAGGTGGAGGAACAACAGATTTAGCCATTTTTAAAGACGGAATTATAAGACACACCGCAGTAATACCTTTTGGTGGAAATGTAATTACAGATGATATTAAAGAAGGTTGTTCTATAATTGAAAAACAAGCCGAATTATTAAAAATTAAGTTTGGTTCTGCTTGGCCAGGTGAAAATAAAGACACAGAAATTGTTTCGATTCCGGGTTTAAGAGGTAGAGAACCAAAAGAAATAACCTTAAAGAATTTATCAAAAATTATACATGCTAGAGTGCAAGAAATCATTGAGCATGTATATTTAGAAATAAAAAATTATGGACACGAAACTTCAAAAGGGAAACTTATTGCAGGAATTGTGTTAACTGGTGGTGGATCTCAATTAAAGCATTTACGCCAATTAGTAGAGTATATTACTGGTATGGATGCAAGAATTGGTTATCCGAATGAGCATTTAGCTGGAGATTCTGATGAAGTACTATCAAGTCCTGCATACGCAACGGCAGTTGGTTTGTTAATGGTAGGATTAGATAAAAGCAGTAAAGTAGAAGAAATTAAAGAAGTTGCTGCAGAAGTGAAAACCACCGATATAGAGCCCACTTTAGAAGTTGAGCAAGAGCCTGTAATACAAGAAAAACCGAAACCAAAGATTAAAAAGAAATCTTTTTTCGACAAGTTTACAGAAGGATTAAAAGATTTTCTAGACAACGCTGAATAATAAATTCAGTATTGATACTAAGACATTAAAAAATAAACAACAATAAAAACCTTAAAAGATAAACGTTATATGAGCGCAGAATTCGATAACATTTTATTTGACATGCCAAAAACACAATCTAATACCATTAAAGTAATTGGTGTTGGTGGTGGTGGAAGCAATGCAGTAAATCACATGTTTACCCAAAGCATAACAGGCGTAGATTTTGTAATCTGTAATACAGATTCACAAGCGCTAGAAAATAGCCCAATACCTAATAAAATTCAATTAGGAGTAAATTTAACTTCTGGTTTAGGAGCAGGTGCAAATCCAGAAATAGGAGCACAAGCTGCTAAAGAAAGTTTACAGGAAATTCAGAAAATGTTAAACACTCAAACAAAGATGGTGTTTATAACTGCCGGAATGGGAGGTGGAACAGGTACTGGTGCTGCGCCAATTATTGCAAAAATTGCAAAAGATATGGATATCTTAACGGTTGGTATTGTAACGATGCCTTTTGCTTTTGAAGGTAAAAGACGTACAAGCCAAGCGCTATTAGGAATTGATCAACTGCGCAAAAATGTAGATTCTTTAATTGTTATTAATAATAATAAATTACGTGAAGTATATGGGAATCTAGGTTTTAAAGCAGGTTTTTCTAAGGCTGATGAAGTTTTGTCTACTGCATCTAAAGGTATTGCAGAAGTTATTACACATCACTATAAACAAAATATCGATTTGCATGATGCAAAAACGGTACTTTCAAATAGTGGTACTGCAATTATGGGTTCTGCAAAAGAAGAAGGTTCAAATAGAGCAAAAAATGCCATTGTAAAAGCATTAGATTCGCCTTTGTTAAATGATAATAAAATTACAGGTGCAAAAAACGTATTGTTGTTAATTGTTTCTGGTAAAACAGAGGTTACACTTGATGAAATAGGTGAAATTAACGATTTTATTCAGGATGAAGCAGGATATGATGCGAATATTATTATGGGTATTGGTGAAGATGATGAGTTAGGAGATGCTATTTCTGTAACAATTGTAGCTACAGGTTTTGCTGCAGATCAACAAAATACAATTACAAATACAGAGGTTAAAAAAGTTGTTCATATTTTAGAGGATGAGCAAAAAGCAACTTATGATTTTGATAATAATAATACAATTAAAAACACACCAGTATTAGAAGCTCCTATCGCTAAGGTTGCACCTCAAAAAGTAGTACATACGTTACTTGATGTAATCGAAGAAGAAGAAGAAAAGCCAAAGATGGATTTAATAATCACAAATCCAATTATAGCTAATATGCCGGTTTCTTTCGAGGAAGTTTCTCATAAAACTATTTCTGAAGAAGATTTTATAATTACGGATGTTGCTAAGGTTGAAGAGAAAGTAGTAGTAGCACCTAAACAAATTCAAACTGATTTATTGTTTGAATTACCTTTAACGACTCATAAAGAAGTGAAATCTGAAGAAGAAATTAGATTTAATTTAAATATTGAGAATGAGCTAAGTATAAATGAGATTCAAGTTTTTGGAGCCCAAGAAATTAAGGCTGAAAGGAAAGTAGTAGAAAAAAGATATGTTTTAGAAGATTTTAATGTACAGCCAACAATAGGTAAAAGTTCTGGTTTTGTTGAAAGAAAAAAAGTTGATGAAACAGAAATTAAATTCGAACTTAAAACTAGAAAACCTCAAGAATACATCAATGAGATGGACACCATTAGTGAAGAGGTTTCTCCGATGGATTTAACAATTTCTGAATTGCAAAAAAGAGCGGAAGAAAGACGTCAAAAGATGAAAGGCTTCAATTATAAATTTAGCGATCAAATGAATAAAAATATTGACGAAATTGAACGTCAACCTGCTTATAAAAGAATGGGAGTTAGTTTAGACAGAAATACTTTGAGTAATTCTGAAACTGCCTTAAAAAGAGAAGATGATGGTATTGATTTTAAATCGAATAATTCATTTTTACATGATAATGTAGATTAGTTTTTAGTTTAATATATAAATAAAAAAATCACATCCTAAACAGATGTGATTTTTTGTTTTTATAACTTTTTTAATTTTTTTTTCTGACTGTCGTAAACCATTAATCGGATCAAGCTCAATTGTTGTGTTTAGGCAAAAATTGTTGTTAATCT